>Ga0123342_1009056_pt1 | contig 12133 bp, 3 predicted proteins | sample Turbeawhitnodule_FD_89960 | JGI IMG/M metagenome (GOLD analysis project Ga0123342, IMG submission 89960) | Root nodule microbial communities of legume samples collected from Mexico - Turtle bean Mexico white nodule | ecosystem: Host-associated > Plants > Roots > Nodule | place: Mexico: Nepantla... | reverse complement strand
TTTTTATTTTTTTTTATAATATATATATTTTTATATATTTATATATATATATATATATATATATATATATATATATATATATATATATATATATATATTTTGATAAATTAACATGAATATCATATGTTCTTGTGTAAAGGTAAGGTCTCAGAGAACTATTGAGAGGATTCGTCTTCTTCCTTTCTGTCAATCGATCGTACTATTCTTCAACTTCCTTCCTTGTTCTTTCCTAGCATCGACTCTTTGTCTCCTAGTGATTTCATAATGGGGTACCTGCAGAAACCACTCCAACGCTCAAGTCATCAAAAGGGTTCTGCACTCGACTGTCAGGTACTGCAGATAATGACGTATCTGATTATTGAAATATGTGTTATTTATATTACCTTGGTGGGTTTTCCTTATTGGATCAAGTTAAAAAGTCAGACGGTACTCAAGACTGCATTACCTAGCTCTTAATCACGGATTAACTTTGTTGACCTTAGTTTAGCATAATTGGACTTGAGCTATCGGTCGGCCTAACAGACGTGAGTCTTGCCTATATTCGTTCGGCCTAATGATAGAATCTAAGACGTTACATTAGTCGATAATTAGTTTTTGTATTGATCTCATATTAAATACATAAAATAAAATAAACATGTTCTAATTTTAGGTTGTGTTCTTGAAGCTAGTAGTTGAGACAATACTTGCCTGTATATCCTAAAACATCTCAATGATATTTGATACATATATTCTAGGCCATCTCAACCACATGTAATACAAATTTGTTCATAACATCTATCTCTAACATTTGAAATAAAAATTGGTGTAAATTTGCGAAATTTTTAGATCTACATTCTCTTAACAATTGAAAGTATTACTTAGAAATTGTAGAGATTATTCTACACGGGTTCTCACTTCATTTTACAGAGCGTATTTGCTTTACCAACTTTCCAAAGGAAAACATAAACATAGTAATTTAGTTAGTATTGGAACCTCAATGCTAGCCTTAAGTGGGTACTTTTGTAGATTATGGTGCCCCAATAATGGTTTTCACGATTCACTTTTGAACACAACGTTTTGCGACTTGAATATTTAATGTGTCCATTAACTTCCCACTGAATCGTGTAACAATGACATGTGTGCTTTATGGTTCATTAATCAAATGATTTTGGAAAGGGCTTAGGAATTAATGGTTCAAGATTTTCCATCGTCTGCATAAACATAGTTATAAATTTGTATAACCAAACAATCATTGATTTTGATATAAAGGTAAGAAAGAGAGCTTCATTCCCTACGAAAGAACCAAACTCCACTATTTAACCATCTTGGGTTCATTAGTTTATTCACAAGGCAAACTTTATTATAATAATAATAATGCTTGAAAAATAACAAAGAGAATGTCCTAAAGTTACCTTAATAAACATATATAAAAAGAGGTTAACGTATTAACAAGGTTTAGTCTCTACAAAAATGTATTTTATAAGCTCTTATAAAAAAATATATGTTTGAGAATAAAAATGCTATAATAATTGGCAGACAAACTGAATTTTATATAAGTTATACATTTCTTTCTTCATAACTTCTCAAACTAATAAAATAAATACATTATTTCATTCATATACAAGAAACTGTTTTTTTTTATATATATAAAATGGAAACTTCATAAAAAAATCTCCACTACAACTTGGTGAAACATTTGTTTTCATGAATGTCTCCCCTATGTCAGGGGGTTCATAGAATATTTATGTGTAATTTTAGAATTCATATCATAGATTTGACTTAAAGAACTCAAATAGTTTGAAATTTGAGTTCAACTAGACAGTTAAAATTTTGATCTAAATTAAATTGGTTGACCAGTTTATTCATTTGACTTAAAATTTAAATGATTAGTTTTTGCTATTATTGTCTGATCCTTGTGTATTTTAGAATGTCGATATTTGTATATTTAATGTGCATCTGGTAAGATAAGATTTGGTTAAACATGGTTGACTTGAATCAAATTTACTAGATTACATTTTTGTAAATTGAATTTATTGGATTAGTTTTTAGTCGATCAAATTTAGTGTGATTTGGATTTTAGAGGGTATTTAGTCCTTAAGCCTCAAACCTGAACAATTCAAGGTAAAAGCCCAAACATGAAGAGAAAAAACAAATTTAGTCAATCCAATTTTGGTAAATTAAATTTTATGAATTTTTATTACATTAAATTGAGTGTGGATCTAATCCAAAAGGGTATACAAAGTCATTGAAAATTACTTGAAATTATATATTATATGAAAAATGCGTTTTAAAAAATATTATTGTAACATTTAATTATTTAAAAAACACATTATAATCTTATATGGAGAGTAGATGTAAAGGTGAAAAAAAACAAGTATTATATATCAAAATCTATACTTTTTTAAGAGGTGTAATTCATTCCAATAACAATTTCATTTATTATTTTAGATAATAGTAGAGATTTAATAAAAATAAGATGAATATAATATATAAGTGAGTGTAAATTTTATTTTATAAATAAATTTTATAAGATTAAATTAAAAAATTCATCTTAAAAATATATGAGACTTATTAATAACTTAACTTACTATAGTAAGAATTTGTTAAATTTATTATATTATTTATTTATGATATTATTTATAAATATATAGAAATAATATAATTGGTAAATCTAGACGTAAAAAATATTTATTAGAAAAAATAAAGTGAGAAAAAAAAGTATAACATGATTTTGTGACTGACTGAATTTTAAATTTAAAGTTATGATTAGAGTGATGATAATTAATTTAAGGATGGAATGATTATTAGTGTTTAGTTGCACGTGGTACGAAGAGAATCCAGAGGACAATGGAGAAAAGGAAAGTTAGGGAAAAGGACTGAAAGGCAATTAAGTGGAAATGAATGCAAACCACTTGAGCTTTACAGCACATTATTAATTTCTTCATAATTCATTAAAGAAGGAAGAAGTTATATGTCATGTGTGAGAAAGTGAAGTATAGCAAATAATTGGAGACTTCAATAACCATTAACAACATTAAAAAGCAGCATTAGTTTCTTCATTTATGTGTATAAGCAATAACCATTTTCTTTTGGAAATATGGGAGTTGGTGAGCATTGACTTCCAGCCTTTTCATGGCCCACTTCCCTATATGGGCCTTATACGTAAGCCTCTTCTAGAAGCCCACCTATCCCCAAATACTGCATCTCTCTTTTTTTCTTTCCAAAATAAATTATCTCCTTAATCACATCACCACCACTTCAATTTCTAACATCAAATATTATCACCCTATTTAAATATTGTTAAGACCCTGACACAATACGGATACGAATACACAATACGGATACGAATACAGAAATACGTATAATCTTTAAAATGTATGACACGGGAATACATATCTATATATTATATAATTTTGAATCATATAAATTGAAAATAAATATTTATGTACAAAAGTATGTTTCAGATTCTTTTGGGAGCAGGAAGATATTTTTTTATGACTGGTTCAAAAGAATTTGTTTCTTATTTTTATAATCATAATAAATATTTATACAATAAATTTGAATTTTTAGAAAATTATTGTATTTATACCTTTTAAAATTGTGTTAGAACCATGCTGAAATTTTAAAAAATCCAACAAATATTTTTTGAATTGAACACTTCACCGATAAGTTTCCTACGAGTATCGTACGAGTGTCGACGTCGATATGTGTGTTCGACACGAATACGCCTATTTAAGAGAAGTGTCCTAGCCTGATAATCACCACATTATTAAATACATTTTATTATTAATTAAAATTATTAAATACAAAGTTTGGCGCATTTCATTTAGTGGATCTGACATTAAATTTATTTAATAGTAAAGTGTTTTATCAGGCTTTCTAGTGCATGTATTAGATAATATATATTATTAAAAGCAAAATAGAAAATTATTTCATGCAAACACTGATAATTTCGTTGTATATTATTACAGATAAAAGAAGTTTTCAACTCTTTTTAAAACTTAATTAGTTAAGTATCATTAAACATTTCCTTTTAAAGAGGAAGAATAATTGCATCAATTAAACAAAAGTGAAGAAGGTTATGATCACAATTATATTTGATATGTGATTATTTCTCTTAAGGGAAAATTTCATTAATTACTACAAAAAGAAGACTTTTATGATTTTTCGTTTAAGACTTTTGCTAAGTGACTTTCTGCCTCTGTACGTTCAATATGTAATGATATTAGTAAGAAAAATTTGCAATCCTCTGTTATTAATTTCAGAACTTGGTTAGCCATTTTTACATTGATCCTGCAAAAGAATCTTGTTCATAACATAAATTTTTGTCATTCTTATTTAAATCATCTTCAGACAGAATTCTCCAGAGTCAACAGAACTCATTACTGATGCAGATGAGAAATGGAGTTTGATTGGTGAGAAATCGGTGAGTGATTTCACATTTATGTTTCTTCTTTTCTCATCTCTTATTTAACCTTAAAAAATTGCAAAACAATATAATTTCTCGTATAATGTGTTTAGCTTAAAAATAATGAGAACATGAATAATTTTTTTATTTATTTTTTAAATCCTTCCCTTTGTAATCTGTAACATTATTTCCTATATCTGTTCAGATAATTCCATTGGATGTTGTCCGACCAATTTATTGAAATAAATAATGTATAATCAACTTTGCAATTAATATTAAGAGTGAACTTTAAGTAAAAAATAACTTATAAAATAAAATTTGTATTTATTTATATATCGTAAAATATCTTAATTTTTTTTATTAATGTGAGATTTCTAATAATTAAAACTTAATTTTATTTAAATCAATAATATATAATTAATTAATCACGCAAATGTAACTTATTAAATAAAAAAATAATTAGATCAATTATATAGAGATTTTAATCTTAACATCTTCGACAAACATCTATTAATTAAGATCAAGAAATTTAATAAATATAGTATATAGAATAACTCATAAATAATAATTAAGAGAATACTTCTTTCAATATTTTTACCTAATCTAACCATCAATATAGGTAGGGTTTTGGATTCAACATTATTATTATAAATAAATAAACATTCTAATGTAGAAAATAATAATTTTTAACCTTTATTATTATATTCTTAAATATGATAAAAAAAAAAGCAAGAATATCAAAGTATAATCATAAATATTCATATTTAAATCGAAGATCAGACTTAAAACTAAATAGTAAAAATCGAGCAAGAGAAGCTAGATGTAAAAGATTAAAAAAAATAGAAAATGTAATTATATAAATTGTGATTCTAATTTTTTTTTTAATTCATGAAATGATTCAATTTGAATTATTTTTCTAGTTAATTTGAATTATGGCTAAAGGGGACATGTGGACAGATAATATAGGGTGGAACATTAATTTTAATATCGAAGCAATAATTATAAATTCTCATTTAAATACATTTTCTAATGTTTAAAAAAATTACCAATGTAACATATTGAAAAATGAAATTGATTCGTCCCTGCCGTGGTAAAGATGAAAATCAGTGGGAAAAAGAATGATTAAAGTCTCTATCAAGCACATGTGAACATTTTAAAAGTGCAAATCACGAAATATAGCCGCATTTTGAAAGTTATAAATTGAGATAAAAAAACACTTTCTCATTAAAAAAAAAATCTCAAACTTTTAATATTTTATAATTCTCAATTTTTTTTTATTCTTCTATATATCTCTAGTTAAATACAGTAGTTATTTTCTTATGTTGTAGCATGGGCTAATAATTAAAAATGAAAATATTAAATAAAGATATTTTATATATAATTTATAAATAATATTTAATTATTTCTTAATATTATACTATAACCTTAAACATAAAAAAAATATTTGGTATAAAGTCCCCGCCACCTGAAAATGAATGTATGGTCTCTTTTCTTTCACGCCATTGCGTTTTTTCACTTATGATTGACTTCATCACGTTTGACCACCATTGTTTTAGTCTAAAAGACTTTTCCAATAGACTTCAACAAAATTATTCTATATAGAATAATTGTAATGACTGTATCATAGAATTACTTGCAAACTCCGTAATTTACACGGTAAAAAAATAATTGCAATATTTTTTATTGCTGTTATTATTTTCAAACACTTACATTATATTTCTACACCATAGAATTACTTGCAAACTCCGTAATTTACACGGTAAAAAAATAATTCCAATTTTTTTTATTGCTGTTATTATTTTCAAACACTTACATTATATTTCTACACCATTTTTTCCCTTCCCTTAAGTTCAACACAAAAGACCAAGTCCTCACATAAGGATTCAGACATACCACTATTTTACTTGTATATACCAGTGCACCTAAATTTGTAAGAATTTACAATTAAATGTAAATTAAAAAATATATATTGTGAGATAATGGATTAATTGAGCTTAATTATAAAGTGAAAATGCTGATTTTTTAAAATAATAATTTTATTTATTTAAATGGGATTGGAAAGCGGATAGAATATTTTTCGATATAAAATGAAAAGAATATAAACTATGTACTTATAATTGATATATATATATATATATTTATTTGGGAGAGTTCGTATGACCGATATTATGGTGCAGAAATCGATTATGGTGTCGATCGACACCATATAACCAATGACGCTTAAACAAAATTAGTGAGACTAATCAACGATCAAGAGTTAGGTAATGTATTCCTAAACATTACCTAACTATCTAATCCGGTCCAATAAGAAAGGTCCACCATAATCATATAAATAACACATATTTCAAGAATCAGGTACGTCATTATACCGAGTGTCGAATACTAAATTTGACTTGAGCGTCATAGTATATTTTGCAGTTACCATCCGTGTTTGGACTACGTGAAGGTCGAGAAATGAAACGAGTAGATGAGAGGAACTAAAGTGCAATCCAACCAACCAATCAAGGAAGAAGAAGAACAACTTCAATCGTTTTTTAGGCCCCAACCCCATTCGAGAACAATATATTATAATGGTAGAAAAAAATAATTTATTTTGTATAATTTTTTATCTTTATAAAAAAAAATGTGGAAAAAAATTGTGCGTGTAGGTGGAGTTCAAACAAGTGATGGTGGTGTTTAACTTGTGTGTGTAATATTTTATGGTAAAGGGGTTGGTGGGTGATATTTGTCAAACGAAGTATCTTTTTCTTTTCTTCATCTCCCTTTTATCTATCACTTTCCTTTCCTTCTCTTCCATATGAACCATAGATTTTATGCATGAAAACATGGGATGCCTTATGGTACAAGTTAAATACTGTTTAGTTGGACATATCTTGCACCCTTTCATATTACTTTCAAAGTCAACATGAAATATACACATCTAATTAAAACTTAGTACAATTGTCAAATCTTTTCTCTTATAAAATAACTCAACATCATTTGTCCAATCTCACCTCATGCTCACCTATTTTTGGCTTTAAATATGCTCTCGTGATTTTTCTTCTACAATTGGTATATATTACTATAGCTTTTCAATCTTGTATTTACACTAAATGTTGGTCATAATATGGAACTATGTCCTTTTATCCATTAATACGTGGTCATTTCAATTGCTCAACAAAATCAAACTATATATTCTAACTAATTCAAATTTATTGGGCTATGTTAAGATCATTTTATATTTTCATTTAAGTATAAACAATCACATCGGCTTTTATAATAATTATTTTAAAGAATTAGACTAATGAGAGATTTTTATTGATTAACCGGATAAATTTTACACTACAGAGACAAGTTTATTATTTTTTATGATAAAATTTTAAAATTATACTGGGACATTTTTTATTGATTAACCGTGTAAATTTTACACTATAAGAGCATTTTAATTAAATGTTTAAATTTTATGCGATACAATCGAGCATGACAATTAAATTTTAACTTACATAATTTTAAAATAGAATTTTTAATCCGGCATTAGTTATTTTTTACATTAACAAAAAAGTTTATTTTAATTTTCAAAAATTGGTTCACTTGATTAGACGTCATCAAAGTTTGAAGTCGGATACTATTCTTTGAAGGGTGTAATTAATATAAGTACTTTATTCATTTCTCCATTTTACTTTATTATTTTTTTTTTAGTTTTTTATATATATTAATTTTCGTTCTGAATTATTATGTGTAAAAAAGTACCACTACAATAAAAAAAATGCTCAAGTGTCACAATGTTACGTTTTTGTTTTTACTTTTTTGTTTTATTTCGCATTGTAACTATCGCCTATCTCCATGCCAGAGTCAACCTATGATGCGATGTGTGTTGAGAGAGAACACCATTGTTTGACTCACGCCAGGAACAAGAAAAGAAAATAAATATTCTTATTAATAAAAAAGTGAATCAAAATTATTTCAAATATTTTAAAATTAATCAACAATCTTAATATACATGAAAACTTATCAAAAGTAACTATTTCAATTTTTTTTTTTATTCGCTTCTTCACTTTTTTTTTCCCTTCTCGACAAACATATCATAACATCACGTTTGCATTTCAATGAAAAAAACAGGCATGCTAATAAATTACAGAATGTTGATATAGATTAAAGGTCTCATACGATTAAAAAACATAATCGTGTACAACTTGTTTGTGGTAGTAATTAAAGTTTAAATGAATTTATTGACTTAGGTGTATATTGCGGTAAAAATTTATTGGATAATATTGAAGATCAAAATTAACAAGTAAACTCCTTCAGGGTGAGAAATCGGAATACCATAAATATTAAAAAGTAAAAGAAAATAATAAATGAGTGAAAAAGAAGAGAGAAAGTTGTATGAGAGATGTATTTTTAAAACAAAGTGAGACACATATTTATAGATGAAGAGTACTCAATTAACAACTTGTAACTACAGAAAAAAAAAGTAGTCCAACTTCCATTTGTTTTTCAAATCTAAGAAATCCTCTCCTAAATTTGAATCGAAACTTTGACATGATTGCTACATAATCTTTGCAACACTCTATTTTGTTTTCGATATCTTTGTGATATCTGAGATTTTCAAATATCTTTTTCTATGCAAATTAACTATATAATTTTAGTTCTAAAACAAATATTTGTTTTCTTCTAATCTTTCATACAATATTGTCATCCTTTTAAAAGAAAATGTTCATTATGTAACCGTGTTTAATGTAGTTAATGTAAGATATTAAGAATAAGTAGTGTTTGAATTATGTTTATAAGTATTCATAAAAATATAAATCACAATTAAAAGTTAACAATTTTTAATTATCGTTCTTGAACTTTGGGATTTGTTTATCCTAAATCTATATAATCTTTAACCTTAGAATATAAACCACGCCTTTGTATGTAAACATACCCTAATTTATACTTTTGTTATTTCTCCTACACTTGGTTCATCTACAAGTTCCACCTCACAACCTTATCATTTGCACCTCCATCTCTTTCTCCCAATATGTCTCACTATCTTTTTATAAAAACATCATTATTGAAGTCTCAGCACATTTATTGCATGTAACACACTGAACACACTTTTTGAGATCTCCATATACAAATCTCAATCATATATTTATAATGTTACTTATTAATGGCAGCAATTTATATGGCAAATCCTAAAAGAATGTAGTAAAGTTATACACTTGCTGGGGATTTTGTTATTGTATTAATAAATGCTAGTTCTTTTAAATGTTTGAGATCTAACATTAACCAATCGCACAAGACTTATGAATAATGGTTATTTATTTTCTATTAAAATAATCTTTTAAAAAACATGACTTTTATATTTTTACAAGACACTTTGTAATTTAGTGTTGTATAATTTGTAGCATAGGAACATTTATAGTTTGAAAGTTGAGTTGATCTAATGGTTAAAATATGGTGTGATAAGAAATAAGGTTGAAGAAATGTGTGATGGTAAAAAATACAAGGATGGTTGAGTATGTTAAGTTGTAATTTATTTAACGAAGTGGAAGGATTCTTAGATGGTAAATCTATACTTATAACATTTTAGGGAGCACAAACAGACAAGTTTGTCCACGTGTCACTCTCACAATTTTTTTTAAAAAAAATACAAAAAATGAAATTTACCAGAAGAAGAAAACATTACACGTGGCGGATTGTGAGGCTTGGGAAGAAAACGAGCCACGAGCCCATGGTTCTGTTGGGCCAAAATGAGTGAACAGGCCCAATATCTATAGGTGGAGGAAAAATTAGGGTTTCTGAGAATGTGTTTTCTGTGTGCCTAGCAATGGCTTTTCCAGAGAGTCGATTCCAGCAGTTGTGCAGAACAATGACAGAGCACCCTTCAGGTAATGTTTTGAATTTGAATTTGAATTTCTGCTTTGAAGAAGTGTCTGAATATCAATTTGAAGAACACGTTGTTGCTTAATGTGTAGCCTACATTTGATCTTCAATGTGTAGGATCAAAGATAGGAGAATATTATTTTGTGGTCTTTGGTTCTCTGTTTCTGGAAAAAAAAAAAACTTTCTTTCTAACATACAAAAGCTTTCTTAAATTTATTGTTCTCTGTTCTTTTTATAAAAGTTTCGCACTTTGATCTTCTCTGCCATCCTTTCATTTTTTTGTTTTGTCAATATGTTTTTTATCACTTTTTTTTTGTCTTTGGTTATCTGTTTCTGATCAAAAAGCTTTATTTCTCACATGCAAAAGCTTTTTTAAATTTGTTTTCTCTGTTTTTTTATCAAAGTTTCAAACTTTGATCTTCCCTACTATCCTTTCATGCTTTTTCTCAATTTTATTTGTCTTTGGTTCTCTGTTTCTGATCAAAGGTAATTTCTTTTTGAATTTGAATTGTCCATTGTTATTGTTTTTGACTTTTATTAGACTTTATTGTGTAGGATGTATTTGAAGAACACGTTGTTGCTTAATGTTTAGCATGCATTTGAAGATCAATGTGTAAGATCAAAGAACTTATGTAGGATTGATACAAGGATGAATTTAAAGTCATATTTTTTATACTCTGATGAAAGAAGTATATATCAATGTAAAATCAATTCTTTTGATTGTGTAAAAAGACATTTTTGTATACAAGATAATTTCCTTTGTTTTGTGTATAGATATGAATATTTTGAAATTATTTGAAAACGATGATATAAAAATAGAATGACATTGATTTTTATTCAATATTATTTAAATAATTTTAGTAACTGATATTATGAAAATCTATAAAAATTGAAAGATTATCTTAGATCTTTCTTAATGCAATTGTTTTTTATTCTCATTAAATTAGACTAATATGAAATTGAGAACTAATATACGGATAAATACAAAATATTAAATTATTTTATTTCCTACTTAAATAAAAATCCAAAATAAATAAAAATTATGATTTTTTAAAATCTAAATAAATATAAGTCCCAAAAAATTTAATGTCATTCTTAAATAAGAATCCAAATTAATTAAATTTCTATGTTTTTCAAAAGTTCTAAATAAATACAAATTCTAAAATAAATAATATTTTTAAAATTTTCAAAATCCTAAATAGATATCTAAATGATTTAATATTTTACTTAAATAAATATCTGAAGTAAATTAAATTCCTAAATTATTTAAAATCTTAAATAAATACAAAGTCTAAATTATTTTTAAGTAAATACAAATCTTAAATTATTGAATGTGTTACTTAAATAAAAATTTACAATATATAAAATTATTAAATTATTCAAAATTTTAAACAAATACAAATTCTATTTTTTTCTTTAATGTACTACTTATATAAAATATCTGAAATAAATAAATTAATAAATTATTCTAAATTTGAAATAGTTTTATTTTCAAATATTTTAAAAATCATTTATAAATAAAAATAAAAAGCAATGAAATTATTAAATTATTCAAAATTCTAAATATATCGAATTATTCTTTTAGGAATTTATTATTTAATAATGTATAATTTAAATTTAATGTAATTTCTGTGTAATAGGTTTTTTTTTTCTTTGTTATTTTAACTTTAATTTGCAGTGTATTTTATATTTTACAATGTTTATCTTCTTCATTTTCTTCATAAAAAATTTTGGTAACTAATTCATAGTATTTTTTTAAACCATAAATTAAATCACAAAAAATAATAACAAATTTATTGGCTTTGATTTTCATTTCATATGATTTTATGAACAAAATATAAATTATAATATTGACAAATTAATGAATAAAATGAAATAATATTGGTAATTAAATGAAAA
>Ga0123342_1009055_pt1 | contig 12136 bp, 5 predicted proteins | sample Turbeawhitnodule_FD_89960 | JGI IMG/M metagenome (GOLD analysis project Ga0123342, IMG submission 89960) | Root nodule microbial communities of legume samples collected from Mexico - Turtle bean Mexico white nodule | ecosystem: Host-associated > Plants > Roots > Nodule | place: Mexico: Nepantla... | reverse complement strand
TTTCTCACATTAACCAATGGGCCTTTAATTCTATTATTATTATTAAATCATATTCGGGCCCAAAGCCCAAACTCTAAGTCATGTGAGTCACTTTATATAAATTAATTTACATAATTTCTTACAAATTATACAATACATAAGATCTTTGGATTATATGTTTTGGAACTCATTCTCCAGACGAAAACCATAAACTCATCAACATCACTACAAGAACCACCACACAACTCAACCAACATTACAATTAGCCACCAAACACACCAACCACCACCTCCAACCACTATCTCTAACAATCGCAAACCACTACGCTACTAATGCTCCAAAGCTAAAAAATATCCAAATAAACACAACGTCACCCACATCTCAACATTTATTTATTTACAGAAGGGCAAAGTTGTCATTTAAATTATATGGGGTGCAGAAATAAAATATAGGGGTGCCAATGCAAAATCCTTTGAAATATGTGGAACAGGGTGTCGGTTTCTAAGGGGCTTCTTCTAGTTTGATTAAAAAAAAAAGCAGTTCTTTCTCCCTGTAATGAAACCAGTGTCACTAAGGAACTAGATTTCAATTCTGAAGTGATTATTTCTATTTTCCTTTGAGTAATGGTTGAATTTCAAAATTTCCTGATAAAAATACTGTTTGAGATAATAGTTTCTCATCCAATAAATTCTTTTCTAGCATGATTTTACTGTTGTATAGAGAGTTACTTCCTCTGTTGCCACACTTTCAGTCCTCCAAACTTAAAAAGAAAAATTGTCACATTTAATGTGTTTTTCTGGTGGTCAAATCTTATGAACTAAATGGTTTCCCCCTTCCTCTCTCTAATTGGAGTCTCTATGCATTTTAATGTACTATCTTGTTCACTGTCATTGATATGTCAATGGACCGATGTCAATGCATTTTTGTGTGGCGTGTGTGGAACCTTTGTTGTGCTTGATTGGGCGAGCAAAGTGTGTTTCATAATGTTCTAATGCTAAATTTTTCTCACTTTAGGTTGAGCAACAAGTCTGTTTCGGTAAATGAGATTTGGGGAGTGATTTGGATCGCAGTTGTCAACGAAATCTGGAAACATAGAAACAGAGTAATATTTAGAGAGGGTGTAATAGATGTATTGTAAGTATTCGCTTTGGTGCAACTAAAGACATGATCTTGGGTTACTTCAAAGTCGCAGGATGCAATCTTTTCTTTCTCTGATTGGTGTATTGATCTTTTGGTCTGTATGGGTATAAGAGTGAGGGTTGTAGACGGTTCTTTCCGAATTTATTTAAGTATTTAGGAGTTGGCGGGGTGTGTGTTGTAGAAAAGGTTAAAGGTCGTGTGTTTTGTATAAGGGTTGGGTCACCCTTAAAGTGACTCACATTTATTCATTGTTTATTGCTGATAAAAAAAAATGTCAATAGACCGGTAGCAATAGGAATGGCTATTATTTGTTACTTTCTTACTCTTTCCTTTGGGTTAACACTTTAACTCTACAAGAATTTAGCATTGAGGATTAGGTTTGGAGCACTTGAATTTAGATAGACGAACTCTAAGAAATGTATGGATTTGGATCCTCTCTAGAGATAAATTTTGGAAGCCAAAAACATAGGATATACATCAGCTAGTGACTCTTGTTCTCTTCTTTTTTTTTCTCCTTTTTCTTTTGTTTTGTCTTTGTGGCCAGTGCTTTGGACACACTCTATGGAAAAAGTTTATTCCTAGATTGTTCAAATACGAGTTGATTTGTTTGTAGTTGCGATTGCTTGATATGCTTAGTAGTTACTTGTTTGTGTCATCAATAAATTTTGAGAGTATCCGGAAATCATTTTGGATTTCAACCAATCAGAATCGAATAAGACTGGGACTATGGGAGGAAAAACTTTCTATTTCTAAGAGTTCAACTAGATTGGTTTTAAGAAAATTGAATCGGTGAAGCTTGTATAGAGGAATCTGTTTGAAATAAGTTTGAACTTTCTATTGTCTCACTTATTAACAGTGTTGATTACTAAAGAAATGTTCACTCATACGTCAAAATCATGCATTTTCTTTTTTCTTGTGTTATCACGTTTTCAAAGAGTTGATGAAAAAGACCTGGAAAGTTTGTGATCCAACTGCACCAAGTTGATCCTTGATATTACATCCCATACATCATGCATAAGGCCAAATGGAAATTGAGTGAGTCCTCAACCGTGCCCAATGGATACTCATCCAGCTCCAATAGCTGTACATCATAATATGTTAGTGCAACACCATCGATCACAAGCTAGATGGTGATGGGTCCTGTCATCTCAAAATGATGACAATCTATGATCTAAGGTTTTCAGTTCTTAGCTCACCCACAATAAAAACAGATCGTGGCCCACTGTCTCAATATATGGTTCAAGATGTAAGATAAAACAAAAGCAGCTCTACCATTTTGAAGGTTCAATTCACAACTGCCTTCACAACCAGCTTTGTAACTTTAAATATGGTAATAAGAAGGCATGGGGTAGCCTTGTTGGCTACAACTTACTGCTTTCAACTTTTTTATTTTTCACTTCATTATTTCTTATTGAATAAGAAATTATTGTCCCCCACAGAAATGGAATCTGATCGATCACCAATTTTACATGCCTATCTACAAAACTTTTTCATTTCAGTATCTTCCTTTCACAAAAACCAGAAGATGCCATATGTTGTTTAAAGGAGATACCGTGCCAGCATTCAAGCCAGTGAGGTTCAATCAAGGTGACTGCAAGCAAATGCTATAATTGAAACTTGCCCTAGCAAACACAAGATATTGTCATAGTGGTGTCCAACCTATTTTGAATCTTCAGTACTACTACTAGCTCTAGTGCCATTTTAACAGTGACTATAATACACAGCATTGTACTACTGAGACCTTCTTTTTTCTAATCAAGTCACCTCATTTTTTATAATTAGTTTTGTTTTTGTCGTTTGGATTCTGACTTCCATTATCTCTTGAAAGAATTTGGATGATATGCAATGTTTGGAACTATAGTTTTACTTTCAGGTGCCAACATGCCTAACTCATAAATAAAGGCAACGTGCCACATTGCTTCAGATGGAACAAAATTTATCAGACTTTTTTCAGAAATGGAATAGAACATATAGAATATGTTCATTAACAGTTTGGAATAATTTCTTTTACAGGAAATCACATCATTTAACGGAAAGTAGTTCACTCAATAGCATATAATCAAGAAACCCTGCATTCTGAGCCTCTGCTGTCAAAAGCCTTTAACAATGAATGAGTTGACACCTCAGTTTCTCTAAAACAAACAGCAATGAACTAATGATATTATACTGATTTTATCACCTCAAATTCTTACTTGCTCTAAGTTGGACTCATTTGCTCCATTAATTTTATTTTTTTACAAAAATGGAACCATGCTGTTACTATCCAATTTGATATAAATAGAAGATTTGAAAAGTTTGTGGAGATAACGATATGCACGAGTATCAATATTGTTAAACAAACGTCAAAATACCAGTCTACGGCACATGACAGAACTGCTAGGGTCCACTTTGGCATATCCACACTTTGATGCAATACTACAGTGCCTCAGTTTTGAGTACCCCAGTTTCCTTTCCTCCACACTTAATAATGCTATTCAAAACGGACAAATTTGCATAGAGTTAGAGGGTTCAACTTTGTGGAAAGGATTATTTGTCTGCCTTCCATCACCACTTGAAAGTGCCTGTGAAAGAACAAAGGAGAGTGTAAATAGAAGAGTCTAAAATGGGGGTAACAAGTGGAGTTTGAATGAATATTTGTCTCTTCGTTGCATAAAATGGGTGCAAATAACTAATACATTCTTATCATAACCAAACCCACTATAAGTGTTCAATTTATATACCCTACTCAACACATCAGAGGGCAACTTTGACCAACGGAATCTTTGGACCTGGATTAATTTCTCCTACCAATTTCAATCAGAGTATGGCTTAAGGTGTTTCACAATATTGTTTATGGAGAAGAATATTATGGTGCCTAATTAAGAAGAGTCCTCTACTTCAGGTTCATAACAAAAGATGCTCATGCCATATTGGTTTTGAAGTACTACTGGAATGCAAGTTGCTGAAAGTTAGATGACAACAATGAATCATCTAGACATCAGTATTTTGTCTCTGTCCACTTGCAAGGTTTGAAAGATTTCCATTAACTTTAATGGGACAAACATTTCACTTAGTGACATATGGGTTCAGAGTTTGTCCAGAAACTCACAAGAGATATCATATCAGTGACATTATGATGCCATTATTTTAAGTCCAGTCCTTTGTCCTATATGCTCCACCTTTCCTTTTCTTCATAAAAAAATATTAACATTTTTATAAATAAAGTAAGTTACACAACTAGAAGATACCCAAAAAACAAACTATTTGCCCACTGCATTGATTTTGATGAACAGTTACTCATATAAAGGGTTATACCCTTTTTTTCTAGTATTCCATTTATATGTATGATGTACTCAGAATAATATTGGAAAAGAAAAGAAGAACATAAACTATTCACCTAATTAACTAACTAACTAAGAACAATGCGTGTGCAGTTTTTGTGTTGCTGTTGCTATTACTATTATTATGATTAGATTGTTAGTTTTAGTCCAAAATAGTATTAATCAACTAGTTTCTAAAGCTGTAATATTGAAACTTTTCACAACTTTTTCTAACTACTAGACTTTCAAGAAGATACCTTTGGACATACTCTCATAAGAAGCTTTCGTGTGTATAAAACTAACGCATTTTATACTTGAATTGACTTGAGTTGTAATGTTTTTATTTTTATGAGGATTACGTTACTTGTTACTTTTTGGGAGCATGATTTATTTGGATTCCTTTTGAGTTTTTATCATTATTCTTTATCATTTTTTGAATTGACCACCCATAAATTGACTTTACGAGTTATTTAGAAAGCTGTAAATTTTATGCATGACCTAAGATTATGTGCTAAATATCACAATCATTAATATTGTCTAAAATAAAGTTAATTGTAGTATGGGAATTTATCGCGACACTCCAAAAGGTTGTTCATTTTTTAAAAGTTGTATTAAATTTTAATAATTAAAGAAGGTTGATATGCTACTAAGAGTTGACTGGATTTAATTTTTATGCACTAGGAATTTTACTTAAATGTTATAATGTTAACTTAATCATAAATTATAAGTTTGATTTTAAAATTAATTATTATACAAAACTCAACAAATTTATCTTACACGGTAATTGCATAAAAAATTAATTTTTACATAACGAGGACATGCATGTACTAACGAAGTATTGATTTGTCTTTATTTATTTCTGGATTCACATGTTGATTTTGTTGAGATGGTAGATATTATATGTTTAAAAATTCAAGAGACATCAAAAAAGATTTTTTTTATGTGGATTAATTCAAAAACTGATTTAGAATATCTTTTTAAAGTTGATTTTTTTAATTAATTAACATTAAAAATCTCATTTTTATTATATTTTTCTTTGTTATATTGGATAAAATATTAATTAATGTAAAAAAAATAACCTTTTAGATCACATGTAAAATAGGCTTTTTTATGTATTCATATTTATGTGGATTTTTTAAGTGAGATTTATAATTTAACATGAATAATCTATAACATTAATAATGGGATTCTCCTTTTTTTTTTTTACACATACTTACTATTTTACCTTAAGTAGCCGTTTTTAAACTAAAATAACTATTATAATAAAAAATTACACTACAAGAAAATCATGAAAACCAATTTTTAGATACCAAAATAATTAGTTGCAATAGAACTAAATTAGAGACCATTTTAGAACTAAAAAAAAATTGGTTTCTAAATTAGTTTATGTTATTGTTAAATAGTTTCTAAATTGGTATCTAATTAGCAACCAAGGTTTTAGAAACCAAATTTAGAAACTAAATAATTGGTAGTTAAAATCTTGATTGCTAATTAGATACCAATTTAGAAACTATTTAACGATAATAGAAATTAATTTAGAAACCAATTTTTTATTTAGTTTCTAAAATGGTATCTAATTTAGTTACTATTGTAACTAATTATTTTGGTGTCTAAAAATTGGTTTCTATTTCATGATTTTCTTGTAGTGTTATCTGGAAAATAAATAATGATTACTTATAATAAAATTATAAAAATTATTTATATTTATTTTATAATTATTTTTTTATGAACTTTTTTTATAATTTAATAATATATTTTTATTTTAATATTATCTATATCATCATTATATGTATACTATTATATAAAAAGGATATATTAGTTGATAACTTTCTTTATTATCCTATTTTATTGGACAAATTTACCTTCTATTAAATAAAAATAATTTATTTATTTATTTAATAAAATATATAATTAAATAATTTATTTTTTAAAAGATAACATTTTTTACAAAACTACATATGTATATATATATATTTTAAATTATATCATTTTTTTATTAATTATTCATAAAAATAATAATATTTTATATATTTTAAAGTAATAAAAATATGAATACACATACGTCAAAACACATGTGTTTTTGCTAGTTAATATAAAAAAAACAATATTTTACTCTAATATATTTGAGAAAATATCAATTTTCTTACACTTTTTATTATTTTTGTCCTCAAGTGAAAAATAAAACATATGAAATTTAATATAAAATGTTATAATTTTTTTATCACTTTATTAAGGAACAAGAATAATACTTTCATCTTACCTGTTTTCTTGTCCTAATAATTTGTTCACTAGGGATGGCAAAGCGGGGCGGGTCATGCGGGCCGACTCGTGGCCCGCAGGTAAAAAACGCGGGGCGGGCTAACCTTTTCAACCTGCTAACCCGCCCCACATTAGCCCGCGGCCCGCGCGGGCCAGCAACGGGGCGGGACAGGCTGGCCCGCTAACCCGTAAGAAAAAAATGTCATTGTTTTAATGTATGCAGATGACGGGGAAGATTATAATTATGAAAAAATGGATGAAAGTTCTTCTAAGGCGACATCGAATGTTATTGAAATGGAAGAATGTCAATAATGTTTATGTTTAATGTTTTTGAATTAATGTTTATGTTTAATGTTTTGGAATTAGGTATGTTTAATGTTTTGGAAGTGGAAGAATAGTGATATTTGATATTTATCTTAATGTTTAATTTTTTGATGTTTGACTATGTTTGAAAAAGAAGAATTTTTTTTTTTTGGGTTTGATAATAACAAATATATAGGTTTAATTTGACAATTTTTTAAGAACAAAATGTTAAAAAAAATATTTAATTAAAAAAAAAACGCGGGCCAGCTCTTATGCGGGACGGGTTGGGAATTCTAACCCGCAATAACTTTGCGGGGCGGGCCAACCCGGCCAGCATTTTTGCGAGCCAATGCGGGGCGGGCTGGCCCGCTTTGCCACCCCTATTGTTCACTACAAGAAAATCATGAAATAGAAACCAATTTTAGAGACAAAAATAATTAGTTACAATAGTAACTAAATTAGAAAACATTTTAGAAAGTAAAAAAAAAAATTGGTTTCTATTAATGTTAAATAGTTTCTAAATTGGTATCTAATTAGCAACCAAAGTTTTAACTACCAATTATTTAGTTTCTAAATTTGGTTTCTAAAACCTTGGTTGCTAATTAGATACCAATTTAGAAACTATTTAACAATAATAGAAACTAATTTAGAAACCAATTTTCTTTTTAGTTTCTAAAATGGTCTCTAATTTAATTACTATTGCAACTAATAATTTTGGTCTTTAAAAATTGATTTCTATTTCATGATTTTCTTGTAGTGGTTATTCAACATTTTCCATATTCTTAAAACAGTATCAAATATTAAATATGAATATGGAAAGAATTCAAACTTTAATTGGATATATTATAAATTTTTTTATCAAAATAAATAAAATAAATAAATATAAGTATTTAAAGATACTCTAACCCTTTACGATAAAGATGAAGGTTCCTCTCAACACCCTTAAACTATGTCTCAAGTAAATTTTTTGCATATAAGCTTATACCACAACTAAACCATAGAGATTGATTACAAAACAATCATAAATCTTTCTAAACATATTTTCAATCTATTAACCTTCTTTAACTTTCGGATAACAATGTTTATTTTGGATGAAAAAATGTTACAAACATGAATTGATATTGCAGTATCTCAATCTGATTATCCCAAACTCTTTGCCCTCATATTATATTTTATTATGTTAGATCCAATATCTTTGCTAGGAATTGGTTTTTGTTACTTGTTTGTTTCTTAAGAACTTATTGAAGTCAATTCATTCTCTAAATAGTAATCAAATTAAAGAAGTGATACATAGCAAACCAATTCATTATGAAACTGATATTCTATTTATTTCTTTTATCAACAATAAAAATTAATAAATATGAAACACTTCAGGTCTTCTGTTTCAATTCATAAAGAGAACATTGTATTAGACACCTAAAATTTCCAAAAGAAAAGCCAATATACACTACCTTAATCCTGTTGTATACAAAGAACACAACATTTATCACAACCAAATTTTCAAACACCACTCAAAACTGCATTCTTACTTAAATTAGAACTTCTACTTTATCTTTTCTTATTTTTGCAACATGGTATATTTCTATACTAATAAACAAATCATCTCCTAGGAAAATTTGTTGACAAAATTCAAGTTTGTTTATCATGAAATAGACGGAGCTACTAGGTTGATTAATAATTATAATATCAACAATATGGTGAAGTCTTCTTTTTTATTAACAATAAAAATTAATAAATATGGATCACTTTATTTGTGTTTTAACCCTTTTACAATACAATACTTTAGTTATCTAAATGACCCTCCAAACAAACTTATAAACCCATTCAGATCAGTAAATATTCTAACAATACATTGCTATAACTAAATTCAATATAGATATGCTATTCACTAATAATCTTCCCAACCACCACTCAAAAACTGCATACTTACATAATCTTTATTTTCTTTTCCCACTTCCTATAGTTATGCATTGTTCTAGCCAAGAGGGATGTCTTCTTACTAGATCATACAGTTAAGCCAGAAACAGTGGTTTCTAGCCCTAGAGTGTTGTGTTTTTTGTCAGGTCATCTTCTTTCCCTTATATAGGATAGTGCTCTTCCCCTTTCTCATTGTATCTGGTCTTGTTTTGAGCTATTTCCCAAATTGATTACAATCCTACATATACGGTCAATCTCCATAACTAACGCCCTCCTCTCTTTATGAAAAATAAATGAGATCTTTTTTATTAATTCCAGAGATTGGTATTAAGACCATTTCACCACATGATTAGGCTCGACCCATGACCTCACAGCCCCCAAGCCTCAGGCATAAGCCAATGAGGCTAATAAGTTCATAACCATTATTCACATAGATCGAATTAAGATAATTTCACCACCTGATGAGGCTCGACCCATGACTTCATAGCCCCCAACCTCAAGCATAAGTCAATGAGGCTAATAAGTTCATAACCATTATTTACATAGATCGACATTAAAACTGTTTCACCACATGATGGGGCTCGACCCATGACCTCACCACCCCCAACCTCAGGCATAAGCTAATGGGGCTAATAAGTTCCTTGGTATTGCTTGATTCCACCTTTCAACTAACTTCCGATAGTGGATCGAACTTGGGCTCCATACTTGTTTTACCTGAAATAGATATAATTTAAAACTTACAAGCGAGAACGAGTGAGATCGACATTTCCTTCACAAACTGGGCTAGCGAGGTCGGTATTTCCTTCCTAGTAGGTTGACATTTCCTTTACCTGATATAGATATAATTTAAAACTTACAAACTGGAATGAGTGAAAGCTTCTTGAAACAACAATCTTTCATTTTTTATGGGATCGACCCATGACTCATCTTTTATGTGATTGACCAATGACCTATCTTGTATAGGATCAGCCTATGACCCTACAACCCCTTAGCCTCTAGCATAAGCCAATGAGGCTTTACTTGGCTCATAACGTTTTGTTAGTTTTCTGTTACCACGTAAGTTGGTATTGTCTCTATTCTTGATATAATTAGATTATTGCTGACGTAAATTATTGCAAACAATCCAACATTTCCCTTGGAAAAAACATTGTCAGCACCTCACCAGGTTTAATAGGTGATGAGGTTTTTTGATTTGGACCGACCATTGTTGGCACCTCATCAGGTTTAATACGTGATGAGGTTTTTATAATTTGGATCGAACGTTGTTGGCACCTCACTAGGTTAAGTCGTGATGAGGTTTTTTCTTCAAATTTGTAATTCATAACTTAAACACAATATGTTAATATGCATAAAAATATACTATAATTCATCATTTAATTCATCAGAAACAATTGTAATAAGATTAGTTACATCCCATGTTCCCAGTATAAGACCTCTGTTTAATATTAACTTTACCGGACCTCCTCTTCTCCACTTATGCAACATTAATGTCCTTGATTTACACATATGGTATTAATGTCCTTAATTACATAGATCGGCACCCGATCTGTTCATGATAATATGAGGTTCGGCTCATGATACCAAAACCTTCAAAATTCTAAGCGATATGTTCCTTTTCCAACAATTTCTCAAACCTAATAGGGTCTTGTCACCGTAAACATAAACATCATAATTTAAGAAAATTTAAATTAATTTAAATTATTTTGTTGGTTTTTGGCAATTTCCATTAATCAACCATCCCCAATTGCATAATACTTTAAAATTAGAGGTACTGTTATTAAGAAAGAACATATAATAAAATCACTAGTGCAGAAAGGCTTCAAAACAACGACTATTTTCACTGTAAAATGGCGGCTTTGTAGTCGCCTTTGATGTATATGTAGTCTTATGTCCAACAGAGAAGAAGACGACTATTTAGCTGCCTTCTTAAATTCAGACAAAGAAGGCGACTATGGTAAAAGTTGCCCCTATAAGCTGTATGCATTCAAATAAAGAGGGTGACTATGGTAAAAGTTGCCCTTTTACACCTCCCTTATGCATGAGGTGTAAAAGGGCAGCTTTTATCATAGTCGCCCTTATAAATCTTTGCGCTGCATTTAATAGGGCGGCTATGGTAAATAGTCGCCCTTGTAGATGGTTATTTTTTTAGTACATTCTGTTTAATGTTAATTCCCATTTAATTGACCTGTTCAATTATAACACAACCAGACAAATACACAAATTCAGAGAATCAAATTTTATATATTGATAAAAATGTATTACAAACACTAATAATATATCTTTACCTATATTCCTATCTATCTATCTAATTCCTACACTATTGATTAGCTATCCTAGAGTTATAAAAATTTAAGAAGTATGTGGCCCAATAATGTTTCACATATTCTATGGCGGCCGAAGACATTGGTTGCTCATATGTGAAGAACTGCATTACAAAATAAGGTTCACATAAATTAGTGTTAAGATACATATATGTTAAAGAATTATAAAAATAATTTACCATCATGTTACCTTTTCCCAATCACTTTTAAGGCATAGTCTTACAAAGGTAACCATCCATTGCATAACGTAATAGTCATACTCATAGCTTCCTAGTTGTTTATTACATTATAATTCAATAAAAAGTAAAAGTTAATATTGATAAACAATGAAAAGAGAAAGACAAAAATTACAAACCTTTAGTGTGATCCACTTTAGATTTTGAAAATTTGAATTGGATCGACCTTTGAGCATGTTATATAAATTCCACGAACTAATTAATACAAAAAATTACGTTAGTAGATGTTTAAGTAACATACGGAGTTAAGTTTATAGTGTACTTACACATCAATCATAAGATGTGTGGATGACTTCTTGTGTAGGGAACAAAACCACACATCAGTCTTATCAATCGTGGATAAGATAAGTAACTACCAATGACCCCTATATAATCCATGAAAAGAGTTAGTAAATATTTAAAACATGAAATAGTAATAATTGACGACTTATAATTAAATTTACTCATTAATATAATGGGCATAAATAAGTTTATTTTCCCTATTTTTCCAGGATGTTAGTGATGTATGATTGACTTTCACTTTTCTTTGTTCCAGTGAGATTAATATTTGAGGGATCTAAGACTCCATGCAAAAACCTACAAGTTATTAGTTAAAGCATAATCAATAATAATTTAACATAAAGTAAATTGAAATATAGGTAAAGATACTTACATCATAAAAAATTGAATTATATTTATATTG
>Ga0123342_1009054_pt1 | contig 12137 bp, 12 predicted proteins | sample Turbeawhitnodule_FD_89960 | JGI IMG/M metagenome (GOLD analysis project Ga0123342, IMG submission 89960) | Root nodule microbial communities of legume samples collected from Mexico - Turtle bean Mexico white nodule | ecosystem: Host-associated > Plants > Roots > Nodule | place: Mexico: Nepantla... | reverse complement strand
TGCAAGTCGCTCCGATGCCAAAGTCAGAAAAGATGTAGTGTTCATCAGATAAAAATCACTCTTACCTTTTTCTTACATTGACCTCCTATTTATAGGGTTTCTTTAATGGGCTTTCCACTTTTATCTTTGGACTTTCTTTCCACACCATTTTATTATTTACGCACCCCCTACTACAGGTTTCTATCTTAATTGGGTCTTATTATAATAATATTTATATATTTTTTTTATTCTTTTATGCATAACCTCTCGGTTATGTCTAGTATTTAGCTTTCGGCCTAAACCTCTCGGTTTTAGCCTATCAGCACAACACTTATGTGTAACCCTCTCGGTTATGTTCAGTATTTAACTTTCGGCTTAACCTCTCGATTTTAGTCTACCAGTACAAAAATAATGTCTTTAGATATGAAGATATAAAAAAAGTAACATTTTCCTAACGGTTGTTTCCAACCCCTCCAATACTACATTCTTTTGAAGCCATTTATTGTGGTAGACAAATTCTTGGTTGAGATTATGGGAGTCACATGTTTTTTTGATTTGTGAGATGTGGTGTGTTGTGTTCCTCAGCGTTTTGCCCCAACACACGTAGAACCAATTTCTACCAGGCGTTAGCTTTTTGCTGCCCATCATACACTTTTAGAGGGTTTAAGTTTTTAAAATATTGCCACAAAAATTCATGGTTATGGATTTGATTAACTTATTCTCTGTAGCCATAAAGTAAAGGTGATAGTTTCATAGGATGTGTGGTGCGACTTTTTAAAATATAAAATTCATTTTAAAGTCAGAATAGAGGTTTTAAAATTCAGTGAAAGTTGGGGTTTAATTTTGTGTGTTAAAGATGAATTTTAAATTTAATCTGTAACACTCCAAAAAAATAATCTAAATTATTACCATTCTACAAATTTCTATACAAATGTGAGGATATTCAATAAACATAATAACAACTAACCATTTCTGGAAGATCCGTATTAAGTAAGTCTTACTAAAAACTAACACCTGATTCAAAGATTATCACCGAATCCAAGAGAAATAATTCGGGTAAGTTCAATACAACTCAAGTCATGCATCTCATATGTTATGATGTGCATGAACTCTCCCATCAGCTTCTTACCACTTGATATCTTAATCTAAATGACTTAGATCATCAGTGAAACTCGGAGATTTTTGTTACCACATAGGCATCAATACTTAATACACAACAAACATCGCTTCAAGATTTAAGGGCCTAATACAAGTCATCCAAACAAAACAAAAATTCAGTATATGGTAGAATAAGTTGATAGGATTACTCTTCTCAACTGACCCCACCAAGATTTATGAATAAATCTTTAGGAAGAACAGAAAACAAATGATCTTTAGAGAAAAAATGAACTTACTATATTTAAAAATATGATGAATAGAAATGCTTCCAGGTACAACTTGGTCCAATCAGATTCTAAAATAGATGAGATATTGAGTAAGAAATGAAAAGAGAAGGAAGAGAGAAAAAAAAAGAGAAAATGGAAGTCTACATGTTTAATTTTTAATGCGGTTACACAATTCAACATTATAAAATTAAATTTTAAAATAAAATTATATTTAATCGATATTGAATTTCTAACAATATTTTTATTTTTTTATGGTGAATTTCTGCCATAAGATTACCTTGCTTTCACTAGAAGAAAAAAAATAACAAAAGCTAGATAGAATACCATTATATTTCTCTTTAAAATATTAAAAATATTTTATAATGCACTTCAAAGCCTATAGTCAATCACTATTTAGAACACAAATTCATGTTTTTTTCTTCTTCATGAAAGTGATCTAATTTTATGTTGCTATTATCCAAATAGGTAATTTAAAAAAAATATATATATTTGAGTAAATTGTAATTGGAAACACTATTTTTTTTCATTTTGAAATTGTATTTTAAAACACAAGTTTGGAGTAGACAAATATTTTAACATTTAAAACTTATTTAGAAGCAAATTTATTTTCTAAATCAAGCTTAGAAGCATAAATTTTATTTGATTAATATTTTATTTTTTAAAATTGTACAATACTTTTATTTCTTAGTAACAATATTTTCTTTTTATTTTAAGTATAAGGGTTAGAAAATGTTACATTAAATTAATTAGAAATTTTGTGCTTTATTAATAAGGTTTGAGCATAAAAAAATAAAAAACTTAAGAAAAATTGGAAAATATTTTTAAAAAATAAATATGATTAATTGAAAACAAGAGAGGATGAGAAAGAAATGTTGTGACCAGTATATCATCTCCTCTATAATTTGACCACTACAAGAGCAGTTAGAGTCAAGTCCTTTTTATAATCTTAATAGAAGATTTAAGTGTCTTTTATTAAAAAAAATTATTTATCTTGAACAATATATTGTTTAATTATTTATTTATTCTTACATTTCTATTGTTTAATTTATTGTAGTAATACACATTGATTATTTCTTTTTTATTTATATCTTTATAATTTAACTTATGTACAGCTATGGAGAGGTCCTCGGAACATAACTTTATATTTATTTAATTTAATTTTAATTATTATTATTTTTATTAAATTTATATTTATGTCATTTGATTTGTCTTTCTTTATGGATTGATAATTTATATTTATGTTATTTAATTTATTTTAATTTATTTTATTAATTTTTTTATGTTATGTAAGTTATTTATATAGATATTTTTTATTAAATTTATATTTATGTAATTTAATTTATCTTTAGTTATTCATTAATCTTATTTATTAAAATTAAAATTATATCCATTTAATTTATGTTCAATATTTATGTTATTATATTTATAATTATTTTATTCAATTTATTTTCGGATTGGTCTTTTTTTTTATTAATTTAAATTTATTTTATTCTATTTATCTTTAGTTATGTATATGTTAATTTAAATTTTTTATTATTTAATTTATCTTCAATTAGGTACTGGTCCTATGTTTCAATTTATATTTATGTTAGATTCACTTCCACTTATATATTTGTGTTTTTATTCATTTACGTTTTATTTATATTTAATTTACTGTAGTATGTGAGTTATTTTTTTATATTATTATTTATAATAACATATTGTCCTTTCTTTTAAATTTATTTGTATATGATATATTAATCATATATAATTATTTATTTAAATTTTTTGTTTTAATTCTTATTTTATTGTGTATTATTTTACACATTATTCTTTTATAATTCAAAGAAACGTGTATAAAATAATAATAATAATTATTATAGAGTAAAAGTAAAAAAAAAATAGTTAAAAGAAAATTGTTCCTATACTCTATTATTATTATTTGTATACTCTACTATTATTATTATTATTATTATTATTATTATTATTATTTTATTTATGACGTGTATAGATTATTAGTTAAGACAAGAATGAGATGATCATGTTATTATTTTTTTAAAATGTAAAATAATATTAATATGTAAGTTGGGAAACAGTCTTACATTTCTTTGTTATGAATAATTTCAACTCAAATAAAATAAAAATGGAAAAAAAGTAGTAGAAGTAACAACCAGGATTAAATTAGGTCAATGTGTCTAATTCAACTGAATTCTTGTTTAACTTGTTTGGGACGAATATAAATACACAACCTTCTGCTAAATATGCAATATATACATTAAACACACTTGTAAAATGAAGGAGGAAGTTCTTCCAATGGATTCAAAATGAATACACCATCCCCATAATTTGAATCCAGTAACCAATCACAACCACAACGCAATCCACCACGTAACAAATGTTATTGTCACCATTATGGAAACTAACATATTCTTAAGTCACCAAAGTATTGTTTACAAAAATTGAAGTTATTAATAAATAAGTTTAACTTCTCATTCTAATATTTTTTTTTCATTATTAATTAATATTAATTAACTTTAATTTTATTTATTTTTGTGTGTCATTATTAATTAATATTAATTGACTTTAATTTTGTTTATAATTATAGTGTATTTTTTTATTTAAAATTAACATAATTAGATAATTAATAATAATAAAAATAATATTACCAACATCTATTTACATTAACTTTATATCTTAAACGTTTAATTTATTGTTATATATATATTTTTTATTTTAATTTCAATTTCATATAACAGTATTTTTCTTTAATTTAAGTTTGTAGATTCAACTTTTGTTAATTTATTGTCATCAATAATAATAATATATTTTTCTAATAATAACATTAGTAATTTTTAAATTTTTATTTTTCTTCATTCTCTTGAATAAATTAAATTTTAAACTAAACATTTTTAATTTATTATTTTATATTTATTTTTAAAAAATAATTTATTTTTCAATAATTATATTTTTAAGTATTTTAAACATTACAAACATTCTATATTTTTACGACCAATACATTTATTTTATAATGCATTTAAAATTAAAATTATCATTTCTTTTTAATTTATCATTTCTTTTTCATTTTCAACCAAATAATAATGATAACTTTAACAAAAATTGAAAACCTCTCCCAAATTTTGGTCCATAGTAGTCAGTAATCAATTGCAACGATTATTCGATCACTGCATAATTAATTTTGGATAATCGCATAATTAATTTTGGATAAATATTAGAGAAAAGTCAAAAACTCAAAAGTGGATTTCGATCATTCACCAAAAAACCCAAATTATCATTCAATGAAAACCAAAAATAAAAAATAAAAATCGAAAATCTTTCAATCAAACACAAAAATAAGAAATAAAAATAAAAAATCTCCTCGAAATTCGGACTATCAGTAACCAATCTCAAAAACATTCAAAATCATTGGATTATCGAATAATTAATTTTGGATAAATATTGATAAACCAAAAGTCAAAAATTAAAAGTCGAAATTAAACCAATTTCAATCATCCTCCGAAGCATCTTTTTTCACTCCTATTCATTATAAAAAAAAATACTCTTAAAACTTGACTTTCCATAAACCAAATTATAAGAGATTTTTTTTCCCAAATAAAAAATAAAAATCCAATGAGATCACACCCCCATGGTCTCAAATGTTAATCTCACAATAAACAATAATCAACAAAAATACCGTCAACATTCCAACTACCATGACAAGACATCCTGCCCGCCCACAATCACTAAAGCAGAAAACCCTAATGGCTTTTATGGTAACCAAAAGCCAAAACAGAATACCGGAATTATTGATCAATCACAGTAACAAGTGCCCCTATATCATCTTTTGCAACAATTTGAACCAAATGGACAGAAAGCGAAAGAGAAGTTACAGAATATAAATACCTCAACAATCGGCTCAAGCATTCCACTACCACTCTCTCATGCACAAACATTCCGAAATGTGATCCCTGCAGTTTCAACACAAACTACAGGACTTACAGTTCTTAATCTAACCTTTAAAATTTATTAAACTAATAAATTTAAAACACATATTAATAATAGTAATTAACGGACCACACTGATTCAGTTTTTTCATAGCTGTAGAGTACCTTGATTATCTATTGCTGATGTCCTTCGTGGTCATGAAAATCAGTGATACTGAACATGGCATGTAATATAATAATAATATATACTTAAAATAATAAAACCAGCATTGACGGCGAGATATCATACATTCATGCAATACTACAAGCGTCGACAAATAATCATATATAATTAAAGGCCAATTGAATTGAATTTCTACACAGTGGAAAGAGAGGGGTTTCCTTTTCCCAATTTCAATTTCCTTATTTGAAGATCACCGCAATCCAACCCGCAACCGCACTGCGGGGAGACGAAGAAGTTATCAAGGGAAAACGAAGCGGAAGCGACACCGACGGAGAAATCAAGGTCGTCGCCGACGCGAACGACGTCGAGGATGTTGAGCCAGAAGAAGAGGACCTTTACGCTTATCCCACGCAGTTCGGTGAGCCTGCCTTCCGATATGTAGCCGGTGATGGTTTTCTGGTAATTCAACTGGTACGAACCTTCGAGGGAGAAACTGCACGAACCGTTCAGATCGGCGCGGAATTTACCGCTGGACGGGTCCAGTTCGTAGCCGGTCACTCCTTTCGGGAGAAGTCCCTCCGGAAAGCGAAAGCTCTCCATCATCTCGTACGCCGTCGGTTCGGAGGTGACGGCGCAGATCATCGGCGAGAGAAGGAGGAGGAGGAGGGCGGTGGAAGACATGCTCAGGTCTTGGAATTGGATTGAGATTTGGTTAATGGTTAATTTGGGGACTCTAGATTCATGGTTTTGTATCTCCTTGGATTATGGAATGAACTAAACGTCAGCGTTTCGTCATGATAAGGAAGAACCGTTGGATAGCCACGTGACTTTTTATATTCTATGGATGGAGATGATGGTACTGATCGCCCAGCCTTTATTCCTGCACGAATCTCGAACCCCTTTATCATTTTCAATTTTTTATTAATTTTTTAACATTATTGAAGCTGCAGCCACCTGCTACACCGAATCCCTACCCATACGAGATATTCCTTTTTTTTTAAATATATATTATTATTAATAGAAAAACACATCATTTCTTAAATATTTTTAAAAATATATTATATTTTTTTTATAGATATATATTATAAAATCGTTCTCACATTTGTTTCAAAATATATTATAATCATAAAGATGTTATAAAACTTAAAATATAACTTATGTAGTATATATATAAGTCCTTTACACGTACACACATGTACACTTAAAAAATGTTAACAACTTTCAATCATGAGAAATAAGGTTTTATTTAATTAAAATAAAACAAAAACTAACAATTCCTCTTTTAGAGCTTATTGTAGTAATGTTAATTACTTCAAGAATTTGTCTAAGTGTTCAAGTTTTACAGCTTTAGTCATTATATCCGCTACTTATTATTGAGTATTGCATTATTTCAACTGAACCATGTGATAATTTATTAAATCTTGGAGAAAGTGAAATCTCACTGCAATGTGCTTACTATGTCCATGGAAGACAAGATTTTTGAATAGCTGAATAGTGGAGTTGTTATCCCATAGAATTGTGATTGTTTCCTTTCTTTCAATCCCAAAATGTTTTAAAATTCTATGAAGCCAAATGTATCGACAACACATGCCGTTGCAGTTATATACTCTGCCTCTGTAGTTGATAGGCTAACCACTAATTGCTTTTTTGAAGTCCATGATACAATCCCTGATCCTAATATGAATACTACTCCAGAGGTGCTTCGTTTGTTATCAAAGTCCCCAACATAGTTGTTGTCACTATAGACTGTGATTTCGGTCTTTCCTCCCTTTTGATATAGAATACCATATTCAGTGGTACCTTGAACATACCTTAGAATACGTTTTGTAGCAGCCTAATGTGATGCCTTTGGAGTAGCCATGTATCTCCTGATTAGGCTCACTCCAAACACTAGGTATGGCCGGGTGACTGTTAGGTACATGAGACTACCAACAACTTGTTTAAATTTGGTGGCATCAACTGATGTTCCTTCATCATCTTTAGATAGTGCAGTGGCTGACACAATTGGATTGCGAACAGAGTTGCATTCTGTCATGTTGAATCGAGTTAACATCTCACGAGCATAACGTTTTTGGCAGATGAAAATTCTCACATCACTTTGTATCACTTCAATTCCCAAGAAGTACCTCATTCTTCCGAAATCTGTCATGTCAAGTTCTAATTGCATTGACTTCTTAAAGTCCTCACACATTTAACTACTATTTCCAATGAAAATTATGCCATCAACATATAGGCTAACAATTAGAATATTACCATGAATTCTTTTAATGAACAGGGTGTGTTCACTAGGGCATCAATCAAAGTGTTCTTTGGAAAAATGTGCTTCAATCTTGCTATACCAAGCTTGTGGAGCTTGTTTAAGCCCATAAAGAGCTTTCTTGAGCCGATACACTTGATTTTCTCTGTCTTTTTTGATAAATCCTTCAGGTTGTTGGACAAACACTTCTTCTTGAAGTTCACCATGTAAGAAAGCACTCTTTACGTCAAGCTGGAAGACTTCCCATGTGCCTTGAGTTGCCAAGGCTAGTAAGACTCGCACCGTATCAAGTCGAGCAACTGGGGCAAAAACCTCAGTATAGTCGATTCTGAACCTCTGAGCATAACATTTGGCCACCAATCTAGCTTTATATTTATCGATCTGACCACTTTCATTGAGTTTGGTCTTAAATATCCACATCATGTCAATAGGCGTAATTCCTTTTGGAAGATCCACGAGTTCCGGTGTGTGATTTCTTTCTATTGCATTGATTTCAGCGTACATTGCATCTCTACATTTTGGATTTGTGTAGGCTTATTCAAATAAGGGTGGATCTTCAGATTCGCACATCATCATGGCTAGTAAACTCTCTTCCTCTTCTGCTATAAAGAGGTTAGTTTCACAATCAGTCATCCATGCAACAAACTATGCAACAAGAGAAGGTCTTTTTGAAGAAGATAATGAAGCTCATTTGGCCATATTTGTAGTTACTGATCCTATTTACTTTGAAGATGCCTTGAAAAGTGAGAAATGGAGGCAAGCCATGGATCTGGAAATGGAAGCAATAAACAAAAATGGCACATGGGAGTTGATGGAGTAAAACGAATTTATAAGACTAAATTTAATGAAAATGGAGAAGTCAACAAATACAAGGCTAGACTTGTAGCAAAGGGGTATACTCAACAACTTGGAGTAGACTATATTAAAGAATTTGCACATGTGGCACACATAGAGACAATTCTTTTGGTGGTAGCACTTGTAACTCAAAGAAGATGGGCAATCTTCTGAATTATGCGTCTTTACATGGTGAATTGAATGAAGAGGTCTTTGTGAAGCAACCATGTGGCTATATGCAAAATGGACATGAACTAAAGGTTTACATGTTAAAAAGACACTTTATGGCTTAGGCAAGCCTCACGTGCTTAATTCATGAAGGTAGGTTTTGAGAAGTGTGACCATGAACATACTTTGTTCATTAAGCCCAGAAAAGAAGGCAAAGTATTAATTGTAAGTCTTTACGTTGATGATATCATTTTTATTGAAAATGATGAATTGATGTTTAGAAAGATTAAAAATTCCATGAAACATGAGTTTGACATGGCAGATCTTGGTAAGATGAGGTATTTCCTTGGTTTTGAAGCCTTGCAAAGATCTAATGGTGTTTTTATGAGTCAGAAAAAGTATGTATTTGGAGGTGCTGAAACGGTTTGGAATGAACAAAAGTAATCATATTCATAATCTTATTGTCCCTAGCGGTAAGGCCATGAAAGATGAAGGTGAAGTAAAGGTGGACAAGACTTACTATAACAAGTTGTGGGTAGTCTCATGTATCTCACACCTACTCGACTAGACATGATGTTATATGGAGAATCCTACTAAGCTTCAGGTACTGAGATATTTTAATGGAACAACTGAGTTTGGAATTTTCTATCTAAAGGGAGGAGATGATGAATTTGTTTCTTACACTAGAGTTGGATGAGAGAAAGAGTACTTCATGTTATGTGTTTTTATTGAGTTCAGAAGTAATATATTGGTCATCAAAAAAGCAACCAATAGTAAGTTTATCTTCCACAGAGGTAGAATTTATTGTTCTAGCTTTGTATGCATGTCAGACCATATGGTTAAAAGAAGTATTGGAAAAGTTAGGTCAGAATCAAGACAAGCCAACTATTATTAGCGGTGACAGTAGCTATGCAATCAAACTTTCAAAGAACCCAGTTATGCATGATCTTAGTAAACACATAGATGTGCGTTTCTATTTCCTTTGAAAGCTCACAAAGGCTGGTAATGTGGAGTTGGATTGTGACACCATGAACAATTGGTTAATGTGATGACTAAACCACTAAAATTGGATGTTTTCTTAAAATTGAGAGAATTATCATGAGTTTGTTATGAGACGTAGATAATTTGAATACTTACACAGTATTAATTTTAGGAAAGAGTTGTTAAGTTTTATTATTCTATGTATTAATTTTATTATTCTAGATGTTAGGTAGTTTTGATGTTTGTTACCACTTAATCAAAATATACCTTAAAATGTACCTATTATTAAGAGGTGGTAGTTCATTTGATTATGATTTGTTAGATGTGGGTTGCTATTTATTGTTTTCAACTTATTATGTAGGGCTATATATAATAGGTAATTTAATTCTTCATTAAACAGTTAGATTTCTCCTAAATTTCTCCGAAAGTCCTTATCTTTGTATAAGTTATTCTGTTTTACAAGCAGCACCAGTTAATGATCAAGACACACTTTTTTTTTATGATTTCGAAATAAGTCTCACATGCTAAAAAACAAAGGCCAAATTAAAAATTTCACTATTCGAAACAGAGAGAGAAAGTTATCGATTGTTGTCACGGTGGCATGGATGTAGAAGTGTGCATACAATTTTTTTTTCTTAAAATGCACCAATACAAAAAAAAAAAAAAATTGGATTAAAGCAAATCCGTGATCTGAAAAAGGGTACTTGCAATAAGAAGCTTGCAACACTTTTGAAAATCATCACGAATCTTAGCAGAGTCACTGTTCCGGTTTTGTTGTGCCTTCCTTGCATACCTAAGTCTCTGGTGTTCTGCAACTTCTTCTTTATCTTTGAAATTTTCAACAAATAATAATAAAACAACAGAACACCAAAATGAATCAGAATAATAATTACAACTACCACAGAAACAGACAATGCTGTTTTTTAAAATATTAATATCTAAAACATGTGATTTTTAGTTTTTTTAATTTAAAATTTTTGGTTTCAAATAAATAACTATCAAATTTATCATAAAGTAAAAAAAAAAGTGTACACAAAGTAGGAGAATCTCTTTATAAACTCTATATTGTTATAAACCATTACTATTATTATTTTAGACTTTTTTTTATTGTGTTTCAAGGAACATAGTTTTAGAAAAAGGTCATTAATTATATAAATATATTGATAAAATATTTTTTGTAGCAAGAGGTGTGGCCACAGGGATGAAAGAAAAGAAAAAGAGACATGCTTAATTTTGTTAGTTTGATTTGGTTGAAGAAGTGAAGGAGAAATCATTTTAAGAAAATTGTAGAACTTATTTTTTTTTTCGTTTATTTTTGTATATTGTTTTCACACTTACCTTATCTTTTTTTTATCAAATGAACTAAATTAAATAACTTTAAAATATTTTATCTCTATCTTTTATATTTTGTTATTCTACTAAATAATTAGATATCCATTATTATTTTTTCTTTTTCTCTCTTTTATCAACTTATTTATACTCTATCTTTTATCTTCTATATATGTTTATTTTCAAATAAAAATTACAACAAAAAAAATCCTATAAACTTGTTTATATACCTCATATTATGGAAAAATAATTAATGTTTATTTTATTTTCGAAAATTATAAAATTTAAAATATAACCAGGAATATTTTTTGTTGTAAATAAATAAATATATAATACTTTTTTAATCTATTAATTTTTTTGTTGTTGTTCTTGGGTAAATAAGAACAAAATATTTTAATTGATTAAAAACATATTTTTAATTGACTAATTTATATTAAACTTTGTAAATTATTAAAATTGGTCTTCTAGGTTATGAAATCAGTTTTAATACATTAAATCTATCTTGTATAAAAATAATATTAAGTTATTTTCATGGATTCTATTGGGAAAATTTTCAAAATAATTTCAAACATTTAAGAAGAACTTGTAGTTGAGAAAAAAAAACTTTATTGAGTTGCTTTAGATGATTGATTACTTGAAAATCATTAATTGATGAATCACATGGGAGATAACTTTTTTTTTCTTATATTGTTTTACCACTAACTTAAGATATATTGTTTCCTTTTTCTATTTTTTATTTATTGTTCATCATGGTGGTGGTGAAGATGTTTGTTTTATATATTTTTCGAAAGGAGACACCGAACATATTCGAGGTATGAGTCATAGGCAAACTTATATAATGGTTTTCTCTTATTTCTAATTTCTATCCAATATGAGAGACCAACTTACACTTAAATTCTCAATATTTCTTATAATAAAGTTAGACAAAAGGTAAAATGAGATAATATAAGGTTCAAAGTTTTGTTATTGTGTGCTTTCTTTCTTATTTCTATGTGTAGATCTTGTAAGTAATTATATATATATATATATATATATATATATATATATATTTTTTTTTTTTATCTCTTTTTCTTTTATATTATAATTGAATTTTATAGCTTTTTTTGTGCACATATAAAAAT
>Ga0123342_1009053_pt1 | contig 12138 bp, 4 predicted proteins | sample Turbeawhitnodule_FD_89960 | JGI IMG/M metagenome (GOLD analysis project Ga0123342, IMG submission 89960) | Root nodule microbial communities of legume samples collected from Mexico - Turtle bean Mexico white nodule | ecosystem: Host-associated > Plants > Roots > Nodule | place: Mexico: Nepantla... | reverse complement strand
GATATATAAATAAAGTGTTGCGGGGGAAACTGCAATGCAAGCTTCGTACAAAACATGTTTCAAGTAGATCTTATTCACGTTTTTGTTGTTTTTAACATGGTTTGAAACTTGCTTCGAGTTGACCGTGAATGGTTTCAGCATTATTACAACCGCAAACCTCGCACCCTTTCGCCTTCCATACGAAGCCTGTATTTTTAGAACAATTAATTTGGTCTACAGAATAAAACTACGTTAAATATTATACTAATTGATTGAACTATATTACTTATTACTTTTTTACTCAATATCTTCATTTTTAATATTTTTTAATTAAATTTTAGTTACTTTTACATCAAAACCATGGGTGCAGAGGATAATAAGAATGTTTAACTAAATCCCATTAGCTTACTCATATCTGGGTGATGATGACATGAAGTCAAAATCCAACTCAATATTTATAAAGAAAATGAAAATATGATAATCATATGCTCAACATCAATTGGTGTGTTTTCACCTTACGCGTCAATTTTCCTTGCTGACACGAGGTTCACAATTAATGAATACGGTCAAAGAGTTCCTATTATCTAGAACGGTAGAATATTTGTAGACTATAAAGGTTGGATACCCTATGTATGAATATAAATTTCATCTTACATATTCATTTTATAAAATTAAATTAAATTTAAAAATTATTTTTTAACTTAGTATGAGAGTTATATAAAATTTATTTTAATAAAAATTTATTAAAAATATCAACTTAAAAAGATATATTGAAGATTATAATATATATAAAGATAATTTTTTCATAATATATAAATAAATGCTTCTAAAGTAAGTTAATAGACTTCTTGCATATATTATTGCTTATAAATGTTTTTTTTCTTTCCTTTTTTCCGGTTCTAAACACAGGACAAACCACGATAAGTTGAATTCCGCTACCAATGCAATTGTTGAACTCTTTTTTTTATAAAAAGATTTCAGGTTAACATCACTTATATCTCAACTAGATTGATACCTCAAGTAACAACAATCATTTGTCATCACATGAAAAAATTATTATTAAAAAAAATACAAAAATATGAGAAATTAGACCAAAAATTATATGTTAACAAAAATGATACTATTATACCAGTTAATAAAGAATTCTAATAACATATTAGATGGAAACCTATCATATACCAATGAAAGAATTCTCTATAAATAAATCTTAAACTAGTAAACTTATGAGCAAAATTGCTAAACTTTTACATGTTCTTAGTTTCTCTCAAATTATAATTCTTTCATTCATACTTGAATCTAAGGAGAAAAGGAAAAAAAGAGACGTAGAAGAAAAAAAGTGAGAAAATGAATATCCTTGTACCCGGTTCAATTTTTATACTATCAATTTAATTAGTTGCAAATATGAACATTTATTTATTGTAATAGTTTTTTTTATCAGCTATTTACTTATTGTGATAGTGTTATATATGGAATAGCTAGTGAGGTGGGGAATCACTAACATATGTTTATACGAAAATATTCATTTATAAATATAAATATTTGTTCTAAAAAATAATTTTCATCAACTAAAAATACTTTTAATAAGAATTTCCTATTTGTTCAGGATTATTTTTTTATCAGCAAATAATGAATTAAATTAATGAGATACTTTGGAGGTATTCAATTAAATTAAATGTTTTTTTTTCAGGATTTGTGGGACAATAAACAACAAATATTCATTGTAACATTTACTCCCGTGTGAGTTGAATGAAAAAGTATATGTGTATATGTGGGGAAATATAATTATAGTAGTAAAAAGAATGAGAATAATAGATTGTGGTGTGTTATGGGATTTAATGAAAAAGTAGATATGTGGAAAAATATAATTAGTAGTAGAAAGAACGAGGATAAGAGGGTGAGGTGTGTTTTTATTTTATTGATAAAGAATAAAATAAATTAAAAAAATGTGATGTGCTTTTTTTATCGACAAAGAATAAAATAAATTAAATAAAAAACACTTTAGATATCTTAATACTTATAAAAAATCACATTTTGCAAACAAGTGATAGGAACTAAAACAAAACTAAAACAAAGAAAAATGGTAGAGGGATACAAGATGGTGTCAGGTTGTTGCCAATTATACAACTAAAACCTTCACAAACATAAAATATAACAGCCACAAGATAATCATGTGTTTAACACTTTTAGGTCCCTGGATAAGGTTTTTCCCTGGAGAAGGTTTTTCCTGGTATAACACCATCACTAAAAGTAGCTATCTAGTCTAATTTCTTCTGCTTCCTTTGCATAACACCTTAAGAGCTTCAATTTCCAGCTGCCACCTTGGTTGCACTAACGCCAAATCTGCACCAACCAACAAGAGCTCCAGCAGCATCCTGGGCTATGTTTAAGGCTTCCAAGAACCCAAATCATTCCTATTCAGATTCCCCTAATAGAGGGAGCTCCCCTGCACACATGATCGTTTTGATTCCTACATTCAAATCAACCATCATGCTAGGACTACTGGTGCCGATTATGGTAGTGTTAATCCTCAATTAGTTCACAAACTTAGAGAGAAGAGTTTCATTCTTTGCCCATGTGACATGATTCACCTTCCACTAAGAACAGATAATATTTTTTGTTTAAGAAAATTATTTATGAATATATGAAGTATTAATATAATGCAGAAAAGTAAATGCAGATTCCTTTTAAAAACTAAACATTGAGAAAGATACAAAACTTTAAATGCATAATATATTTATGTAATATTATAACTAACAATTAATCTCCTTAAATGTGGAATGTGAAGACATTTTATTAATTTTTATAATAATCATGTCAAAAATCATACATAATTTCTTATTTATGAATAATATAATAACTCATATTGGCAGGATATATGTATTAAACTCATGGAATGTTCTATGTTAAAATAAATAATAGAATGTATCAGTCAATTATTTTATTTTATTTTGTAAAATATTGTAGCTTCATTTATTGAATCATTTTAATGTAAAATGATACAATGGAGGAAGGTTTCTGATAATTTAGCATGGCTTTACCCAAATTTGGATGTTTGTAATATTTTATGTTTAAAGAAATAATAGAAATAATTCAAGAGAACCTTTTTAAAGTGTATTTTCTATAATTTAGGCCAATTATATGAGAATAGTTAACTTATATATATTACACCATTACATTTCCATTGCCTTCTTTTGTAAATGTTAGGTGGATATGACACTTTAGTTGCCTAGGTGTCCCCCCCAAAGTATAAAATCAAAGCAACATTTTGCAAGTTACATCCATTTCTTTATTGACAAACATATATTTCAGTACTTACAACACTAGTAATAGTTCATACTATGCCTCACATGTATCCAAATTTAGATGGAATCAACCAATATAAAATCAATATACCCTTGATCAAGACATGCTAAATACAGACATATACAAGTTACCAGCTCGGAAGCTGGTGGATCAAATTATGTGAAGCAGAAGAGATTTAGCAGTGATCCTTATACTATACAAATATGTTGGACGCAGCATGATTCATAGACAAATTGAGCTCAATACAGCACTATTAATATCTATTGGATAATTGAAAGGTGATTTGGAAACTAGCGATCTCCATGTCTTATTTTTTGGGTCATAGATTTGAATGAACAGGGTTCCTGCCCTCTTTTGCTGCCTGGACCTACGCGTTTCTGAAAAATCCACTACGCATAAATGTGTAAGTACATACAGCTCCCCCGCTAATGCTACAAAACCAAATGACGAATTGTAAGGAGCTTTTCTTGGCACACGAGACTCGTATAGCCAACGATTGGAAGACAGGTCATATCTGCAAAGTGTATTCATCGTGAGAAAAGGTCAATAACAGATTTACAGCTTCAGAAGTTTTGGATTTTTAATTTACAAATAAACAAGCAGAGCCATCAAGAATGTTTCATGATCAATACTAAAGTGGGTTGCAATCAATTCAAGGACTTGCAATGAGGGAAATTTTTTGAAGGCACAAGACTCAATTAGGATGTGTTTTAATGAATATTGGCCTATTTGTTCAGAAGCAAAAGGTCATTTGCTGCAAGCAAACTTGATTAAAACAGCTGAGCAAGTCATTCGTTTGAATAAATGTTGAGCTGAAAAAAAATCAATTCTAGTAAAATTGATTTTGAGAAAATTACACAAACTTGATTCTAAAGGTGTGACAAATCAAACATTTAAAAGCACGCATACACGTACACTTCAAAAGTGATTTTAATTCTTCAAAACTCCACTCTTCAAAAATATTCTCAAACACCAATAATTTTCTTCCAATATCAATTCTTTCAAAAGGCCTGGCAGAAGGCAGGAACACTCCACAAAGCATAATCATTGATCAGTTAAGACAAGCTTTTCATTATGCCAGCCTCATTTGTCAAGATCCATCAAAGAAAGTAAAAAACATAGTTTTTCAGGTTCAAAAATTACGAAACATAGTTTACCCGTGTAAAAGTTACTGTGATTAGAAGCATCATGCACAAATTTCTATTATCCTATATACCATGTCCTCATAATTATGATTTCACAAGTTCCATGTGTTCAAATCACACCAAACTTCAAGAGATAAGAATTTCAGCTCCACATCAGAATAATTGATAATTTGTTCAGAGTTTACACTACACTCAACAGCATTCATTTAACTGCAGATATTTTCAACACGGAATTTAATTGAATAACTAAATCATGCGATTGACAGAACAAGGCACTGCTACTGCAACAGACAAAAAAAATTCCCTAATAACACATACTCCATGCAACAAAACCGCAATTTTATTATAGTTTACAGAGCCTAAATTTCAAGCAGTGGCAGTATGAAAGAAAATATAACCTGTGATATCCTCATAGGTGTGTGTGTATAGTGAAATTAAACAAAAACTCAATATAAAACAAAATTGTAATATTTCAATCTTGAGTACCAAAGGTATATTACAATTCTTAATAATATATATTTTTTAATGTGCTAACTAAATCTAAAAGACTAATACTCCTTAGGAGAACTTGAGGTAAAGGTAGTAAACATAATTGTAAGATATTTAAGCTTTGACCATGATACTCATTGCTTCTCTTCATGCCCTGTATTTTAAACTATTGAGACAAAAGGTCTCAGAGACTGTCCTAGAGACTGTCCTAGGGACACAATCATACATTTCATGCATAAACATTTATAACATGACATACTCAACAACATATTATCATATAGAAATCACATATAAAAATCATGACATAAAAAATAATTCACATTTGTATAACTTTACAATCTTTCTTGCCATTTATAGATAAACCATCACATTACTCTAGCTTTTCTTGTGTCCTATTCCTAGATTTGAGCTCAAAATCTTAAGAACCATACCCTGTCTAGAATATTTCCAGCTTTTGAAGGATGCAAAGCATACCAAAATCATATCACCAACATTACATCATTCAAATCATAAACTTACAATGTTTAAATCATCAATGTACAAAATTCAGAATATTAGCATACAATATTCAGATCATTAACATACAATTATATAAGAAAAAGATTATAATTAATAATCATGATAGTACACCGCTTTCATAACCATTCAAACACTTCAATTGTAAAAAAGGACAAATATATCTTTTAACCAATCACAATTATAAAATATTCATACAAAATCACTCGTTCTGCATGAATTTATTTAAACCCAAATCTGCATCTGCCCAATCACGGGTACATATCAAGTGAGATAACTATATTCAACATACCTGGGTGATCATGATTAAATTGAAGTAAAACCAATATTAACCATCAATTTAAGATAAAAGGTCAGCATTAAGTCATTTTCACTTGATATGTCCCCTATATATACTATAGAATTTAATATACATACACTATTAGTGCAAAAATTGTTTACACAAACATCCAATAAGAAGGAATTTACCCTACCGCCACATCATCCTATTCTTTAATATCATGTATCAGCAAGGTGAATTCTTATTGGATGTCTATGTAACAAACTTTTAAATTATATTAACTTATAAAATAACACAAATAAGGAATCAGCTTCATTAAACTAGACCCAATTATTGACTCAGTGGGGGAATTAGTCTCTAGTATGTTACAAGTTGAACCAGAAACAAGCAGACACACACATTCTGATTTAAAAGATAATAATGCAAGTACGTAGACACATTTTTTAACATGTTCAAAACGCAAATAAACAGCCTAAATGTACAATAATAGATCACAACTGCAACTATAAATTTATAGTACCCCCAAGGAGTCGGATTTGGGCTCTTTCCCATCAAATCAAATAAATCTGAATATTGGCTTTTTCCTAGAGTCATTCAATCATTTTGCTCACGGACATCTAAAGATGTGTATAAGCCTTACAATACAACAAAGGCCTCTAACAGTATAACCTACCAGAGACAAGCCTTCAATCAAAAGAATGCTTCTAGGTTCTAACTAGTAAAGACAAACCAAATGCCAACAAGAAATGACATGGGGCCAAAACCTACAACCAGGAAAACTAACACTCAGTTAAATCCAAGCCAGGCAAACCAGGAAACCCAACAAAGAATGCGTGAACAACAAAACACACAAACCACAATTAGGAGATGTAAAAAACCACAATATTGGGCCTAGTAGAAGTTCCACATCCCAAAAACTCTGAACTAAAGTTGCGTCATCACCTGTCTCACTTACAGTACATTGCTGAGCAGAAGTGACACAGCAACGTAGTCTAGCCAAGCACAGGGAGATGATTTTGAAGAAAAAAGTAAAATCTGGTTTAAGTACACTGAACTGAATGCTTTAGTGGGCTGAAAGGGTATATTTTGTTGTGCCCAAACCACAACATGCATTTCGTTGAAAATTGAGAATAGCAAGAACTGAAGATTCATTAAGCTATTACAAGTAAAAACATGATTCATCTCCAATTCCAGAAAATTGTGTCCTCACCTTTGAACAGAATCACAGAATCTGACACAACATTTAAATGTACAATTCTACAACCTGGAGGGGATTTTGACTACCAGACACCAAACAAGGGCCTCAAAACAATTTCTCAAAAGAAAATCAACAACTACCACATTATTGACAGATCAAGCTTCACAATAAAGAGAAAACGCTCCAATTCCAAGCAAAAACTTGTCCGGCAATAGCAAAATCATTATTCTTGAATAAAACTTGAAATGAGCATAAGGAACTAGCTTAACTCACAAGCCAAAATGATTACGCCCCTCATCAAACCATTTTGTCTTAGAAAAAAAGGGTATTCCAACATCATCATAAAAGGTACAGCCTAAACAGTTAACACATTGTTCCAATGCCGCTTAGCAAAACCATAATGCAAAATAGCAGAAAGAATTATCACCCAATAGTATCTCAACCAGCCTTTCTTTACACTAGACCAACGTTCAACAGTAGTAACAAACAGAATAATCCATCCACACCATATAAACATTCCATCCCTGATCCCGAAAGTAATATAAAAAAACATGCATAATCCCATTTCCCAACACCACAACACTAACAAGACAGTTCACATTCAATGAAACACCAAACCAAAAACAACCAAAACCACATAATACCAATGTAACTCACGAGCATAAGCTGGAAAGTACCTCAAAATCTCGTTTCCATCAAGCATGAAAAGCGTGGGACATCCATCATCATCCACCACCACAATCTTCCCAACCCTCACTCTCTCCCCATCCGCCCAAACATCCCCAACCTCCCGCCACGCCCCACCCTCAACTCCCATCACCACTGCATCCCGGTAATACTCATCCACCGGAAAAACCCCAGATATGGTCCGCGACGTGCCGTACCCTCCCACCACCCAGAACTCCCTCCCCTCGCCGCCAACAAACCCTACACACCCGGCCCGAAACCCGGGAAGCGGATCCATCGCCACCCACCGGTCCCTCCCCACCTCGTACTGCTCAACCGACCGAATCCTAGTCCCGGCAGCCCCAAACATCGTATGCCGCGACCCCCCGCCGGCGACGAGAATTCGCCCCTTGACGACCGCGCAGGCGAAACTGCCCCGCGGCGTGAGCATGGGGGCGCGTGGCTCCCAGGAGAAGTCGTGGAAGTTGAAGCGGAAAGTGGCGGAGGAGGGCGAGGGGCGGTCGATGGGGAAGGAGCGCGTATCGAAGAGGGAGCCCCCGAGGACATAGAGGTGGGGCCCGAGAGGCACCGCGGCGAAGTTGCAGAGGCCGTACACTTGGGGGTTGCAGGGCATGGGAGGGAGCGGGCACCAGGCGAGCGCGTTCGGGTCGAAGAGGAACGGCGACGCGATCGATGGGTCCTGCGGGAAGATGCACAGAAGATGGTTCCTCTTATTCAAAGAGTTTAAGAACGATCTTGAAGACAAAAGCAGTTTCCATGATTTGCACGTGCTTTTCAGTCTCGCGTGGTGCGAATATGGCACCTTGGAGAGGATCCACGCCGCGACGTCGTTTGGGAGACCTGGGATTACGGTGGCGCCACCATCACAGTCGGAATTCATCTTGATTCGATCTTTGGGTCTTTCTTGTGTTGTGTTGTGGTGTGTCAACGCTCCCTCGCTGCGTTTGCATTGCCCTGCTAGTTTATCTGTTTCTACTATTTCGTCACTAGTCTATGTTGAGGGGCAAAAAGATAATACACTCTCTTTTTCTTTCTTTTTGAGCAACACTTGGACACTTTGTATCTTCCATGTAAGGTTCTCATATACTTATCAAATTTGTTATTAGACCTATAGTTATTCGTTCAATGTAAAGTTTGAGTACCAACAACTTGGACGAAAGATTATATTTAAAATTAATTTTTATTTTTTTTGAACATTTTTGTATTGGAATTTTTTTTTTTTTAATTTTTTTCAATAGTATATATTTAAGAATCTCTTCAAGACAATTAAGAAAATGAAAAATCAATGTTATTATAATTTTTTACTTCATTGTTCCATATCTTATTTTAGAGGTTGGTGCGACTACTTAATAAATTTGTGTTTTCATTATTAATCTATTTATTTTTCAAAATCTCATTCCAAAAGTAGATTATTGTTCTCGCTTGATGAGGATAGACAATTCTCGAGGTGATACTTAAAGGATTTTCGTATACGTTGCAGGCCACACTCTTCATCGACTATAAAGATGTGGGGGTTCCATATGTATAAGATTTTCCTATGTTCAAGTAAGTGAGATTATTCCTTGAGCATGGTGGTCTATTTATAGGTCTTCATAAGTTTAGACAATTGATATTGATTTTTGATAGTTTTCATAAGGCATAATTAGATTTAATGGCAATATCATGTAACAATATTATACTATCGTGTAATAAAATCAAAGTATCATCTAATAAAATCAAAGTATGAAGGAATTATATAAATTGTGTGATAATAAGATTGACTGACAGGATATAATTGTGCAAATTAAGGTTATTACGTGGAGATAAATCTACAAGGTTTTTAATAAAAATATTAGATATCTGGGTTAATTTCCAAAGATTATGCTGAGAATTGTGTTCCTTCATGGGCCACACTCAAACATCGTATTGGGTCAAGACAACTCACAGTCTCTCAACCTTGAGTTGAATGGGAGAAAATGCTTTATGATGTACTAACGCGAAGGTTAGTACATGCCGAAACACTGTATTGGGCCAGAACAACTCACAGGCCCTCAGCCTTGAGCGAATGAGCAAAAAGGTTTGACGATGTACTAACGCGAAGGTTAGGGCATGCCCAAACACTGTGTTGGCCCAGGACAACTCACAGTCCCCCAGTCTTAAACTGAATGGGCGAAAAGACTTGATGATGTACCAACACAAAGGTTAGAACACACCCAAATACCGTATCGGGACAGGACAACTCAATTACCTTTTCAAAATCATCCATGAATTATCACTTCAATACATGCTCGCATAAAAGTTTAAAATAGTCACTATTAGTTTCTTTAATAAACAATGAAGAATCACTATGATATCTTTCAGATAACTATGAACTCCTTTAAAAACATCATTTTTTTTCACTACTCATGCCACAATATCCACCTCACCAAATCCCAAAGGCACAATTGTTGTAACCTTTTTCCATTAGGATTTTGACACAACATCAATCCCTCCCAACCCATTATAGCTAACCCCTTATGGAATGTCCTATTCTTTTATGGTATCCAAACATATTCCAACCCTACCCCTTTATCCCATGAGCTTGCCTCTTACACACATAAACCATCACTCCAGTTCACCTTCTTTTTTATACTCCCAAGTTGCAAATAGCATCTTTTGAAGGATTTTAACCCTTGGTTGGCTTTTCAAGCCAAACAATTTTTCCCTTTATCAAGTTCGTATAAATCAATGTTTATTGATAAGTTTCATAATTCATTAATATTTCATGCAAAAAGATAAACACTTACGGACTTTAATTGTTAATAGGCTTATAATTCAACCTCTAAATTAAGAATTTGAACCTTTTTATTGAATTATGAGATGAATAAGAATGATTTATTCACAATTTTGTGCTACTTTTAGGAATTTAAGGAAAAATTGAGAGAAATTACTAAAGGAGAGTGAACAAATTAAAGAAAAGGAGAAAAGAAAAAGTTTGAGCTTTGAAAACTTATTCAAGGCTCATTTAAACGAGTTTACTCCAGTAAAATTGGGTTTCTCATAAAACTTGCTTAAGCAAGATGCCACTAAGTCCAAGCTCAATTAGGTTAAATAGAAGACTTAAGGCAGAGAGAAAAGTGTGACCCAGAGAGGGAACCAAAAGAAGGAAACCCAAAATGAGGCAGTCCTCAAGGAGAAACGCTATGAAACTTCTTTTCTTGATTTACGTGCTTGTAATGGCCACTATGAGTGACTAATTCTTTCCTTTGGTATTCGAAGTGATCTATTCAAACTCTTTTGTATTGAAATGATATTTATTTATAATATTTTGTTTTTTATTGATGATTTGTATTATTATTTATTTTCAAAGCTTGAAACTTTATTCATGCTTTTGATTTTTAGATTTGGCTGAAAAATACTTTTGAGTATCTGACCTAAATGATGATGTTTAACATATTTGAATACTATTAATAGATTTGAAATTGTAGTAGAGCATATAAGTAACTTTCTTTTATCCAAAGTTCATTAAATAAAAGAATATTTATTTCTAAAACGGACAATTGATTTATACTATTTTTAACCTGCATCCAATGCTTTATGTGAAGTAATAAAAATGTTTTTTTAGCTTTTAAATAAGAGTGGGGCATTTTTTTATATGATTTTTCAGAATATTTTTTTAAATTTTCATTTTTTTGAACAATTTTCTGGAATTTTCAGGTTTGAATTTTCACAATACATTTTTTTTATTGAGATTTTCAAAACACTTTTTTTGATTTTTATTTTTTGAATTTTTTTTTCAGAATATATTTTCAGATTTTGTTTTTTAAGACTTTATTTTCGAAAAGCATAAAATCTATTTCATATTTCATTTCCTAGAGTATATTTTTTAATTTTGGATTTTCAATTTTGAAATGAAGGCTAATTTTGAAATTGATTGGCTGCAGGTTCAAAATTATTAGGTGTAGAAAGCAATTGCCAGTATGACGCCTAGCCTAACTTCGCGGACAAACTTCTCCTTTCACTCCATTCTTGGAAAAGACTATTTTACCTTTTTTAAAAATGATTTTTGGATTATTTTTTCTGAAATAATTCTGGAACAATAGTTTAAAAATTCATTAAATATATTTTCAGAAAATATTTTCAAAACTGGATTTCCAGACTGAATTTTTTAGAATATGTTTCGAAAAAAGCTTTCCAGAATGAGGGCAAATCAAATGAGGTATTTTAGTCATTTCACCTAATTAATGGAGTGTAAGGAGAAATATGACAGAGTGCAAAAAGAAACACTTCTATTAGACCTATGATTAGAGATCCCACCAAACACAAGACCCAAGCAACAATATAGATGAATTATATTTTTAAATTAGAATTTACACTACAAGAAAATCATGAAATAGAAACCAATTTTAGATACCAGTTGTAATAGTAACTAAATTAGAGACCGTTTTAGAAACTAAAAGAAAAATTGGTTTCTAAATTAGTTTCTATTATTGTTAAATAGTTTCTAAATTGGTATCTAATTAGCAACCAAGGTTTTAACTACCAATTATTTAGTTTCTAAATTTGGTCTCTAAAACCTTGGT
>Ga0123342_1009052_pt1 | contig 12140 bp, 4 predicted proteins | sample Turbeawhitnodule_FD_89960 | JGI IMG/M metagenome (GOLD analysis project Ga0123342, IMG submission 89960) | Root nodule microbial communities of legume samples collected from Mexico - Turtle bean Mexico white nodule | ecosystem: Host-associated > Plants > Roots > Nodule | place: Mexico: Nepantla... | reverse complement strand
TAATATTATATTCATATTATTAATATTATTAGTATTATTAATATTATTTGTATTATTAATATTATTAGTATTATAAAATATTTTTAGTATTATTAATATTATTAGTATTATAAATTATTATTAATATTATTAATATTATTAGTATTATTAATATTATTAGTATTATTAATATTATTAGTATTATTAATATTATTAGTATTATTAGTATTGTTATTAATAATAAGTATAATAAAAATTATAATAATATAAAAGAAGTTTACATACGGAATTTAATTCCCGCGTATATAATTCCGTATATAATTCGCGTCATAAGCGCAAAATAGTCTCCCTCCCAAGGGAGAATGAGAGAAGGGGTGACCGAGAGGTCATCAGCATGATAGCCGGAGGGTTTGTTGACAGAGGAAGCTCCAATACCGCCCGAAAGAAGCACGTTAAAGTCGTGCACCAAGTGAACGCGATGTCATTCCGACCGAGGATGTCACCCATCACCTTCACAGGCGACGACTTCAAGGTTGTCGATCCCATTGTGATATCGGTCGACATCGATAAGTTCACCATTATATCGTTTTATGGATTTGGATCTCCGAACGATCGACGATAGGCTGGAAGCCAGAGAAGCCGAGAAGCTCCTATCAACCGGGTTTATTCGTTAGGCCCGAAGGATACCCTTGGGACAAGGAGAAGACTGCCTTCGTGACGGGTGACGCCAACTACTACTATAAGATGATGTTGTTTGGCTTAAAGAACGTTTAAGGGACTTATCAGTTGGTGTGTAAAGGTCTAGTGGACGACATAGTGGTCAAGTTCAACTCGTGCAACCAACACATGAACGACCTTGAAGAGGTGTTGAAGCGCTGAGGCGGAAGAACATGAGGCTCAACCCAAGTGCGCATTCGGTGTTGAGGGTGGTAAGTTCTTAGGTTTCATGCTAACCCACTGGGGATAGAAGCCAATCCGGATAATTGTTGGACGATCACCGAGATGCGGAGCCTTCAAAACATAAAGAAGGTTCATCAGCTCGTAGGGCGTCTTACCGCCCTCTCGAGGTTCGTCCCTAGTCTTAACAACTAGGCAAATGCACCCATACTTCCAGAACCACTCCATCACGGTAAGAACTGACTATTTCATTTTCAAAATTTTATCTAAACCCGACTTTACAGACACATGATAGGGTGGTTAGTAGAGCTTTCAGAGTTTGACATCTGGTACGAGCCGAGAGTTGCAATTAAGTCTCACTGATTGACTGACTTCTCCGCCGAATTGACCCCTCGACCAAACCTCTCGACCGAATAGACAATATATGTTGACCGCTACTGAAACAAGTTTGACTGTGGAGCAATTTAGTTTTCCAAACTATAATTTTTGTTGAGAAAACTATTCTCCGAGTTTATTAGTTCCAATTTTGCACTCTAAATGGCTAATAAAATGTTAATTCTTCACACATTTTACTTTTCCCTCTCATTGCAATGGGCAACTCAAGAGCCTCACAACCATTTTCACCATCATTGTTCTTAACCTACTCCTCTCATTGGTCGTCACAAAATCCCCTACTTTCTACCGAAACCTATCTCCCAAGTCTTTGGGACTCAAGATGGAGAAGCTCAGCCACCTTCACTACTTCCTCCACGACATTGTCAGCGGCCCAAACCCCACCGCCGTCAGAGTAGCAGAGGCCGCCTCCACCAACTCTTCCTCCACGCTCTTCGGATGCATAGCGATGATCGACGACCCATTGACCGTGGTCCCGAACCCGGATCCAAACTCGTGGGAAAGGCCCAAGGAGTATACGGCTCAGCAGCCCAAACAGAAACGGGTCTGTTGATGGTATATGAAAATAGTATAAAAAAATATGATGATAAAAATATTAACACTATTTATTTATAGTTATTGTTTATAATGATATGTATCATGCTGGAAGAAAAAAAAAAGCATTTCAACTTTTGATGGAGTGGTATCTGGAACTTCAGAATCTGCATCACCATGCTAGAGAAATGAACCTAAGGAAACCAAACCAGTAAATCAGGGACACTTCTATGAACTTTTCGGATTAGTCAAACATTCAATTCATTTCAACTAACTCCACAATCAAATTTTCCCTTCTAATTATTAGTCAAACATTTCATTCATTTCAACTACTTTATATTATACCATACAAACCAATTTCACCTACAATGTATAACTCGCTAAAGAAATAACTTATTAGTGATTTTTCATCTCTCTCTCTCTCCCTTTTTCACAACAAGTTTTTATAATTCATTTTTTATCCCACAGTTTCTCTGTTTTTTCACCTCTTTTCATGCTATGACAAATAATACGAAAAAAAGGACGAAATTATTGTCTAAGCTTAGATAAACCTAATTATCTCTACCCCACCAATTAGTTGTTATCGTATTACCAAACATGAATGCTTTTAAAGTCTTATATTGTCAAAATAATTGTCTGTTTTTATTAAGAGAATTAATTGTTTGTTATCATATGAAAAGTCATGAATGCATTGATTATTTTAATTTTATTAATGCATCTAATATACAAGATAATTTCAACGTGTATCAAGAAAATATAAGATCATTTCAGCAAGTGGCATCTTGGATATTTGTTAAGAAAATTAAAAAGAAGAAGACAATATTTGAAATTTAAAAAATCTTTTTATAAATTGGATTAATAAAGTCAATGTGGTAGATTAGTTGGCATTGATAATGCAATAGATTAGCTGACTTCAACAGTGGCTTTTGTTATTTTGTTTATTTTGGGTGTTTTTCACTGTGCCCATTGTGCAGAATTTTGTAACTATTTTTAAGCGAATAATAATTTATGTTGAAAAATGAAAAGAGAAATTTTTTCACCAAAAAAGACAATCTAATTTAGCTAACTAGAAGACAATTAATGGACATGTTTGATGAGTGTTTGAAGAACTTTTCGGATTTTAGAGGAACCAAAGCCTCCTCGAGAAGAATTTTAGAAATAGTTCCGTGGAAGTTTTTATGACCGAGACCCATTATTATATACAGAATCCTTCTACTCTATCTACTTTTATACACAAGTTATAAACCGTTCAACTTTATTATTGTGACCATCTTTTCTCGTAATATAGTGTTTTCAATAATTGGCCTTTACACACTCGTGGGTACATTATAATTTTTTTATTAAATAATAATTTATTTTAAAAATAAAAATTAATTAATTATTCTATTTATTAAGTCAATTATTATTTTATAAACTAAAACAATATTAGTATCTAAAATAATTTTTATTATTAATAAAAAAATTATAAATTAATTTTTAAACTAATATTTAAAATTAACTAATAATATTTTAATTACTAATTATTTTAAATTCTAACTTAATATTTATATTAACCAATTTCAAAATAAAGATTATATTATATTATAGAAAATTATTAAATATAAACTAATTTTAAAAACTAAAAATTTATTGATATCTGAATTAGTTTTTATAATTAAATAATTTATAAATCAGTATTTAATTAGTTATTAATATTTAAATATATTTTAATAAATTTTAAACTATGTGTGTTGTAATTTCTTATTATATCAAATTCAAATTTTGTATAATGAATGGTGTGCAACATTTAAGTTAAATGATTATTTTATATAATTAAATATGTTTTTTCTTATTCTAATATGAAGTGAGATTGATATTTGTTTTTTTATCTAAACTTTAAATTATGAATATGATTATAGTATGAAAATGATTGAAATGAATCTTTAATTACAGATAAAGTCAAGTCAATTACGTGGCAAACAAAAAATACCTCTACGAGAATAGTTTTGTATACTCAATTCCTCATATAGCACTGTTTACATTTTTATTTTCCTAGCTAGCACCCTTTTGTTTTTGTTTTCCTATTTAACACCCTTTTGTTTTTATTTTCCTATTTAGCACCATTTCAAAAGTAAAAAAATAAATTAAAAAATTAAAAAAATTGATAATTTTAATTTTGAGTACATTAAAAAAATATTTTTTAAAGTTTAAAATAGTTAGAAATATAATTAATGAATAAAGAAATAATTTTTTACAAAATAAAAATAAAAAAGTAATAAATTAAAAATGTTTAGTTTAATTTTTTTTGTTAAAAATGAAGAAAATAAAAAATTAAACCATACAACAACATAAAAGTTGAATCTATAAACAAAAATTAGTATTTATTTATTATTATTGATGATGTAATCATATTAAATTCAAGTAAAAAATACATAACATAATTATAGAAAAACCAAAGTCAATTAGTATTAATTAGTAGTTGACACATATATAATATTGAAGTGTCTACCCTAAATGCAAAATCATAAAAAAAAGATCTAATGCAAATGCTATACTTAATGCTTAAAAATAAAAATGAAAAGACATTTTAATATTATCTATCTGTCCACTACTAATTAATATTAATTGACTTTGATTTTTTTATAATTATGTCCTATACTTTTTACTTGAAATTAACATGATTACATTATAATAATAATAAAAACAAATACTAATTTATGTTTATAGATTCAACTTTTATGTTGTTGTAGGATTTATTTTTTTTAAAATTTTTTTATTAAAAAAAACTAAACATTTTTAATTTATTAATTTTTTTATTTTTATTTTTATTTTGTAAAAACTCATTTCTTTATTCCATAATAACTATTTTAAACATTAAAAATATTTTTTTAATTTTTTTTTTACTTTTGAAATGATGCTAAATAGGAAAATAAAAATAAAAGAGTGTTACATATGAAAATAAAAATAAAATGGTGCTAGACAGAAAAATAAAAGTGTAAATAGTGATATACGAAGAATTGAGTCTAATTTTTATGGCTCAATGTTTCTATTAAATTTTTTAATTTATCAAATATTTAAAATTTGTAAATTTTTATAGTTGAATCTGTTTAACTTTTTCATTAAACAAGTGACATATTTATTATTTTGTTTTGTTACCTGGCTGGTTACAGTGTATTCAGATGTTAAGATACATAAGATATTATAAAATTTAATATAAAACTTAATTAAACCATCTTATTATTATATATTTAATTAAAGCAACACTTTCTTATTTGGAAAGCATGGAACAAAGAAGCAAAGATGAGAAACATGAGAGAATAAGTTAAAGGATGCTATATCATCAAGAATTGGTTGGTTAATAATGGAAGACGTAGACGTTGTACTCCACTACAGCATCCCCAGTCTTAGGATCAAACGTGTGAGTCTTCGCCTGAGCATACCCACGTGCGAACCGGAAAGCCTTGCTTCCTCCAACGATTGGCATTTCCCTCACGGTGGATAACACCGCATTCCGCCCCAACAAGCTCAGCGTGCTGCCATTGTATTTTCCTTCCGTGAACACCAAGTTCATTACCATCAACAGACCCGTTTCTGTTTGGGCTGCTGAGCCGTATACTCCTTGGGCCTTTCCCACGAGTTTGGATCCGGGTTCGGGGCCCACGGTCAATGGGTCGTCGACCATCGCTACGAATCCGAAGAGCGTGGAGGAAGAGTTGGTGGAGGCGGCCTCCGCCACTCTGACGGCGGTGGGGTTTGGGCCGCTGACAATGTCGTGGAAGAAGAAGTGAAGGTGGCTGAGCTTCTCCTTCTTGAGTCCCAAAGACTTGGGAGATAGGTTTCGGTAGAAAGTAGTGGATTTTGTGACGGCCAATGAGAAAAGCAGGTTGAGAACAATGACGGTGAAAATGACTGTGAGGCTCTTGGAGTTGGCCATTGCAATGAGAGAGGAAAGTAAAATGTATGAGGAATAAACTTTTTATTAGATATTTATAGAGTGCAGAGTTGGAACCAATGAACTGGAAGAACAGTTAAACCAACAAAAATTATAGTTTTGACAACTAAAACAACCATCTAAATCTAAGTTTACATAACTAAATCTAAACACGTCAAAAGAACATAAAAGAGTTGTATATAATTCCATATAGATTATCAAAGTATATTTTTCAAAATAAAGAGTCCTTAATTAATATATATATATATAAATAAATAAATAAATTATCTCACATCTATGATGCTTTTTTATTACTTTGTATTAATCACTAGAACATTTAATAAAAAAATAAGTTTTAAATGTAAATTTATTTATCGTCTCGTATATACTATAATATAAGTAAAAAAATAAAATAAGAGAGAGAATCATGTTTCGTGCACTTAAATACAAGGACTTTTCAATTTCTTAAATTTTATTCAATGATACTATTCCAAAAATATTCTTATTCTTAAACTTAAATATCATATATATATATATATATATATATATATATATATATATAATAAAAAACCACTTGATAAAAATTTATTTTATTATAAAAATAAAATATTAAATCAACTTTAATTATGATTCTTACTTCATATATACATAGTTAATTTCGTTTAAATTTAAGTTCTTGTATGTTTGGAAAAGGATAATGAAATGTAAAGGTGTTATTAATAAATATTTGAATTCATATAATTATTAATTGATTACAATGCATTCATTAGTATTTATTAGTATTTATGTATTTAATAAATGTGTTTCTTCCTCTTGTCTAATTTCTAACAAAAAGGATACTATCTTCATTAGACTCAAATTCATCTTCCAAAATGTTTTATTTAAGGTTGTTATTTAAAAAACACTCTTATGTTTAATTCAAGAAACTCTCTCTTTAAGGAAATTTTGAAAATATATTTATATAAGATATAAATAAAAAATATTGAATAAATCTGTGTGAGTATTTAAATTCATGTATTCCTGAATTGATTTCTAATATATTATTGTGAAGGTTTTAGGTGTCATAACGAGGATTTTGAATTCATATATTTATTAATTGATTTTTACGCACTAATGTACTTCCCCCAACTTTCAATATTGCTAGGTACTTTTAAATTGATTACACATAGATAAAAGTAATTAATTCAGTTTTTTGTCGAATTTTTAAAATAATATTGCCAGCGTTTTAAAGTTATTATTATTATTAATTATTATTAACTTTTTACAATTTTCTCACATTATTCATTAATAAAAAATAATTCATAATAATTACAATAGAAAGATATAAGGGAGAAGTGTTAACCAAAAGATCTAAGATAAATGAATATAAAATATGATCAAGTTTCTTCCAAAGATAACATTTGAAGAGATGATAAGATAAAGTTTTGAAAAACTTTAGTATTATAAAAAATTAATAAATGGATAAATAGTTCTATATTTATTCTTTATGCTTTGTTGGTGTTTATTTATGAGGTCTATAAAAAATAGTTGTTGTAAGATGTTTAAAGAAATTTTTAAAGAGTTTACTTATGATGATTATAGAGAAAGTCAACATTCTACATTACATGATATTTAATATATTTTGTTGCAGGTTACAACAATTGTCCCGTGACATATGTCACATGATCTAAGTCAAATGTTGTACTTATGCTTTTCAATAAAAAGAGTTTCACTCACATTATTAGTTATAATTTATTTTCCAAGTGGTAAGTACCTAATTTAACAATTGGTATTAAAGCTAACATCAGGACTTGGATTCCCAGTGAAACAATTGTTGAGGAGAAGATTATTGCAAGTTACTTCAATTATTATGTGGTGTGTAAGCCAAATGGACCAAGTCACAATTCAATAGTTTGATTTTTAATTGACTTAATTATAGGGTGCATCAATTGTGTAAGCCGCATGGACCAAGTTATAATCGTATCATGCCATTTGTGTTGTTTCACTCTTAAGTATAAAGAGATACGCTATGATTATAAGTTATAGTTTTTGACCTATTGGTAAGCTTTCAATCTAATACATTTTACCAACCTTTTTCCTTGATAAGATAATGCAATCTGTAAATCTATCTTTAAATTGTAGGTTATTTCTAACTTTGCACAACTTATTATGTATAACATAGTAAATATATTTTTTTCCATGACTTTGCACTCAAAGAGTACCTTTTTTTTATGTTACATTGTCTAATTTAAACTATAGATGAGTATATCTATTACAATGTAGATGGTGTATGGTTTAATGTTAAGACATTAGATACTTCATCTAATGTCTTGTCTTGAAAAGTATTTACTTATATGTTAATAATCAAAATAAGATATTTAACCATCTTTTGGATAAGAAGATAAACCTATTAGTAATGATTATGATACATTGTAGAAATTAAAGATGATTGTATAGTTCAATTTTGACCATAGTATCATTGTTGAGATGAAAACCTTTGTAGGTATAATGGGACAAAAAAGTTTTTAAAGAGGATAAATATGTTGTTCCAGTGTACACCTTTCTACCAAATGCATTAGAGATCATTGGAGAAATTTCTATATTGGCATGGCAGAAATTAAAGATGATTTTATAGCTTAGTTCTAAACATGTCACCATTGTTAAGGTGAAAACCTTTATAGGTACAATGGGACGACAAATTTCTTAAAGTAGATAAATATATTGTTCCACTATACACCTTTCTACTAGATGTATTAAAGACCATTAGAGAAATTTCTTAAACATTAATTATGTGATACATTCATGATTAATATAGGTCATGTTTTCTTATTTATGTTTCCATTTTAATATCTACATTTAGTATATTAATTTTATTCATTTATGTACATTGACAAATTGAATGTAAAGTTAAGAGAAAATAGATGTATATGGATATTTTTGCCTCTATTAATTTCTAAGCTTGTGAACACAAATGTGAATATCCAAAAAAACTTACACGGATAAGTGGCTAAAAATGACACACATATTTAGCTTTATATATAAAGGTTTATCATTAATCATTTGTTATTTTGTAGTAACGTAACTTATATGACTAATTGGTTTTCCTCTTTGAATGCAAGGCCTATTAGCAATTGGTTGTCCTTATACATAAGACTACATTGTTTTTATGGCTATATTTGTTCAAATGCAAACACAATAATGAAATGAAAAAAATTACTATAAGGGTACGTCGTTATAAATTTATCTCAAGAAAAGTTGATTTTAAAATATGTTATTGACTTATTTTATTTAATTAAAATTGTGGTTGGTATCAATGTTTTTAAGGTCAAAATAAGGCCCAATGCAATATATTTCCCAATCTATTGCTTAGTTTATGCATAAACTAATTGGTTGGTTTATAAATTTATAATAATTTTATCAATTTACACTAAAAAAACATTAAATAAAAATTAATTTTAAGAACAAAAGTAATTAGTTATTCTATTAACTAGGTTAGATATTATTTTACAAATTAAAAATCTATTTGTATCTAAAGTGGTTTCTATTATTAATAAAAAATGTATTAACTAGTTCCTAAATTGATATCTAAAATTAGCTATAGATGTTTTTAACTACTAACTATTTTAAATTATAAATTCATCTTTACAATAACTAATTTATTTAGAATCTAAAGTAGTTAGTAGCTAAAACTTTGATAGCTAATGTTATATACCAATTTAGAAACTACTTTAGATACCAATAATTTTTAATTTATAAAATAATATATAACTTAATCAATATAGTAATTAATTATTTTTTCTCTAAAATTAGTTTTTATTTAATAATTTCTTGTAGTAGTGTTACTTCTCATTTTAATAAGTAAGAGAATTCATTTTGAATGTTGTTATGATGAAAGTCATCAATATTACATGTATTATATTGGTTCTTGGCTGAAAATAAGATACAATGTACATATATGCATTAATATTTTAAATTAATTTATAATTATAATTGAGAATTAACATATTTCAAAAACACAACTCTATTGACCGAGGATAACCTGTTGCAAATACGAAAATAATGAACAATAAGTATTCTACAAATATTTAGTAACTACGTTAAACTTTTTTATTTGAAATTATTTGATACTTTAAGTTAAAGAGACACTTTAGTATTTAAAATTGTTGGCATATTTAAATAAAACAAGTTTAGGTAAGTTGAAAAAAATCACTATATTACAAATCAAAATACCATTTCCGTGTCCATAATGACCATATGCAACCTAGATTCATTCCCATTCTAAGTTGGTTATAGATTTAACTATTATAGACATGTGTCTTTTTTGTTATAGCCTTATAACTATTATAGACATGTGCCTTTTTTGTTGTAGCCTTAACTATTATAGACATGTGCCTTTTCTATGTTGATTATGGTCATAATTGATATATAACTATGGAACTATGTCATTTAAAGACAAAATTAAAAGAGTCTCTTTTATTGTCTCTCATATCTATATTGGCTTTATAGGTAAAGTAAATTGGTCAAAACAATCAATGTTAAAACCTCATTTTGTATTAGTGATTATTTCTCTGGGAAGCAAAACAACTATTAAATGATGGGAGTTGAACTATATTTAAATATTTTTTTAAAATTTATTAAAATGAAAGAATTTTATATATTTAATATTAAATAAGTAATTGTTGTTGATTTGATGTTGAATTTCAATTTTTAGATTGTATTACTTTTGGTAAAATTTGAAAGGTGGTACCATATTTTGATTTTTGATTAAATTGTGATTTTGATTATACCAACATATTTTATTTGAGTTAGAATACATGTTAGAAAATGTAAAAGTTATTAATTTAGTGGAGAAGTTCCTAATGCAATTATTTCATGAATAGATCTAAATTCAATTATTGGAAACATCAAACTCCCTTAAAACAAGTTTTATAATAAGAATTTTTTGTAATCATTTTTGAGAAAAAAAAGCACAAACATTCTTTTCACTTCTTTCTCCAAAATATTACCTAAATTATTCTTTTCATTATAACCTCTTTATGATTTTCTACAAACTGCCAATACATAAATAAATAAAATAGAAATTGTTACAACCCAAAATATCTAAGATAAATGAATATAAAATATGAGTTAATGTTTCTTCACTAATATAAGAACTTTAAGAAGAATAATAAATATAATTTATGATCACAAACACTTAATTCTACATATACTATGTATTATTTAATGTCGATGTTACTTTGTCTAATTTAGATTCTAGATAGTGTGTCGCCTATTACAATAGGTAGATTATGTATCATGCAAACAACTTATCTAAAAAGGAAAGATGTTACTGAGGTGGAGTAAGTCCGTTGTTTCAGACCCTACGCTTTTCTAAAAAAGAAAGAGAGAAGTCACATGGCTTAGCCTATGAAACTTAGTCATATTCCAAAAGTGTTGTCAAATAATCCACATACATTCAATACTAAGTCAAGAGAGCATTTATGATTTCTCGAAGCTTTAAAACATGCTTAGATGCAAGAACAAGCAAAAGCAAAAGAAGATCTTTATAACGATTTCAAAGGATGTTCAACAATTTTTTTTTCTTTTCAAGCTCTATATATAGAACATCTCTTTATAGCAAGAAAGTTGTCGAAGAGTCTTGTAATAAGAATAAGTTCAAGTTTTCAAGTTATCCTTAGCTTTTTGTAGTTGTGAGAAAGAACATTGTTCGTATTTGAAAGCAACCTAAAAGTGTGTTCCAAATAATACTTAGGTTCGTAGACAATAGTGGTTGTGTTTAGAATAATACTCGTGTTTATCTTTGTAATAGTAAAACTAAATTAGTTGATTGAGAACTGAATGTAATATATTGTTTACTGATAAACTAGAGTTAAAACATCTAGAGTAAATCTTCTTTTTCTGTGATATTTCTATATTACATGTTATTTAATAATACTTAATTTTTGGAAGAGAGATTTCTAAACTAAGTTGTAGAAAATATCTTGACAAATTGTCTATCATATAAAACTATTCGTCTAACTGCATATCATCATACAATATGTTGCAAGAACTGTAAAATGTTTAAATACACCATTCAACATTTCATTCTTATGTAATTTTTGACATGTTTTCACTAATATCTTCTACTTTCCCCTTCTCTTTCACCGATTTGGCAACTGCACCTTCTGCTCATTGCCTTACCACCACTACAAATCTCTTCTTAAGGTATTTTTCACTTGGCGCGATTTTTGAATTTTGAAATGGTTATCAAGATTGGTTTTTGAGAATATATAGGCGCAAAGACCCATTCATATCTCATTTCCTCTTTTCATTTGCCGCAGAACAAGTGATTCTTTAATCATTTCTTTTCACTTTTGTTGGGTTTTGATGTATTTTTTATTCGCAAATGATGATTTTTTATTCTATGTTTCTTATGCTTTTCGTTGTTCTTGGGTTTTCTCATTAAAGT
>Ga0123342_1009051_pt1 | contig 12144 bp, 5 predicted proteins | sample Turbeawhitnodule_FD_89960 | JGI IMG/M metagenome (GOLD analysis project Ga0123342, IMG submission 89960) | Root nodule microbial communities of legume samples collected from Mexico - Turtle bean Mexico white nodule | ecosystem: Host-associated > Plants > Roots > Nodule | place: Mexico: Nepantla... | reverse complement strand
TTAAAATTATGTTTAAAAAATCAAAGATCAAACTTACGAATAATTAATTAAAAATTAAGAACTAAAATTCTAGGAAAAATATTAAAAACCAAAATTACATTTAATTTATAATTTAAGAACTATAGGTTGATAAATGTCCTACAATTGTAAGGACTAAAATGCTAATTTTGTGACTAAATTAATATATTATATGAATTTAATGCAAGCAACATACGTGTGTTCTTGAAGATTGTTTTAAGATTTGATTATATTATAATCACAATAAATATATATATATATATATATATTTATCAAAACATTATAACAAATTTATATGGTAGTTTTCAACTTGAGTAACATGGGTTTGAATAAATATTGTTTAATCTAAGACTGTTAAAAAGATAATCAATCTAAAGAGATAACTGAAGAGCCATAAAAAAAAAAAAACCAAAACTGAATTTTCTTTAAATTTTTTGAATCTATTTTTTCTTCTACTAAATGGTTTGATTTGGATTTTAGATTGATCAAACTGTTTGTTATATTTAAATTTAGTATTATATGTTTAAAATTAATTAACAACTATATAGGATTATATGTTTAAAATTAATTAACAACTATATAGGATTATATGTTTAAAATTAATTAACAGCTAATGTATAATTAAAAAAATTATTAATTAAATGTTGTTTTATTATTTGATTCTACTGTAATCACAAAGTATTCATATTTATCAAATATGATAATAAATTTGCATTGCGGTTTTTAATTATAAAATTCTGTAAATGATAAAAAAAAATTTATATAAGACAAATTGTATCCAAAAGAAATAATAACACGTCTCTTTATTTAAGATTTTTTTCATTATAAAATGTTTAATAATTATTTGATAAAAGATTGTTTATAACAATTTTATTGTAAGAAACATCGTTAAAATCAATCCAAACTGATCATAAATATATATTGTTTATTTATTTTCGTTCATATTTGTACCGGTATGGGCGAGGCTGGGATCCATCTGGCTGCTCGAGGCCAAGCCTACCTGACTGAGACTTGCGAAACCTGGCTGAGCCTTAAGAGATTTGGTCGAGAGGACGAGGCCGACAACCCATTTGGTCGAGACCTTAGAAGACCTAACCGAGACGGTCGAGACCACGAGGATTTGGCCGATGGCCGACCCATACCATGGGAACATAGTCATGGTCGAACCCTATTACAATTAACGCTCAAACCGAGATCAGTGAAGCTAATACATCATCAAGAATTAGGTAATACAACCCTAAGCGATATCCACCTCGATAGACGGGCCCAACAAGGTAGGCCCATTAGAATAATATAAATAGCACGCATCCCAAGGAGTAAGGTATGTCATTTATTACTGTTCACCTACCAGAGCATCATCACCCGCTTTACTGACTTGAGCGTCAGAGTGCCTTCGCAAGTACCCCCACCATCCGGTGTTCGCCCGACGACCGAGTGCCGAACGAGAAGCAGAAGGACGAGAAGAATCCCAACTCATCACCTAGTCACCTGCCCGACCGAAGGAAGGAGAAGAAGACTTCAATAGTTCTCTAGATCCCATCTCCCTAGCAGGAACAATATTTTATATTAAATTGAACCCAAAACAAATTGGAATACATTTTTTTTTATGTTTAGTTAAAATGACTTTTTAATAAAATAAAAATTAAACCAACTCAAATTATAAACACCCGAAATTTATTCCATATCTAAAATGGTATCATAATACTTCTAATTTCTTTCATATCTAAAATGACATCTCTACTGTCTAGGCCGAATGGTCGAAAAGTTGAAAAGATTAGGTCAAGTAGTCAAAAGATTGAGATACCGAAAATAAGATTGAAAATTAAATAGAAACAAATGAATAATTAATTAGTGAAATATTGTAGCAAAGTCTAATAAATTGGCCAAACCCAAGGAGTATATTTAATAAATAGTGAGCACACAAAGAGTGAAAGCCTAATTGAGTTTAAGGTCCAATAAGAAAATACTATAAATAGGTGATCAACCCAAGAGACGAGTAGAGTGAATTTTATCTGATAATAAACTAAAATCAATTCTGACTTTATCATCAGAGACTTTTTCATTACCTAAAAAACATAAAATAATTGATAAAAATAAACTTACGAAGTTATAAGGATCCAAATATCTTAAGAACTCTATTAACTATAAAGGGAAGTTAGTTAACATTTTCCAAATATTAATAACATGAAAATACCTATCTCCCTTTAACACTAAAACATATGGATGTAGCAAAAGCATGGTAGATAAGAGAAACTAGAAATTGTTAAAAATTATTTCATTTCATATACTAAAATGCCTAAAAAAACAAAAAGGAATAAAAAAAAGGGTTTTCATATACCAAAATATTGGAATAATTGTAATGAGCATCCAGAACCTCAGTCCCGACGTAACAATGCATCACATGTTGACGGCCCTCCGTCCGAGTTCCTTCACGGATAGCTTGTGCAAGCAACCTGCTGCGAGTATGAACGAGCTTAGGCACCAAGCCACCAAGTATATGTAGTTGGAGAAACTGCGGGAATTCAGAAATCAAGCTCGAGAAAACACAAACAAAAATAAATGCAAATCCTATAAACCCACTATGAGAAAACGCAATAAAACCCTAAATTTTAAAACCTCATTGGACCCCACATTATAACGTTTTATTGTCAAGTCAGCAACAACTAGGAAAAAACATTATTTATTAGAGGAAAGATTTATTACATGACGCAAGAATGTTATCACAATGTACATCCATTTACAATATACATCCCTACTACTCTCCCCTACTAATCTAAATCCGAAGCCGACGGGGGCGGCGACGACACCTAAGAAGACATAACTTCTGAAGGTAGAGGCAAGAGATAATTATGCTCTAGATGGATGGCGAATCGTGTCTGAACAAGTCGGCCAGGTCAACCGTCACTCTTGATAGGTCATTTGTGTTCTCCAAGGTTGTTATGATGGCTTCAAACCTCTTTGAAGTTGTTACAAGTAGTTTTTTCACAATTCTTTAATCATTTAACATATATCCAAACAACCTCACTTTGTTGTCAATACTTAAATATGGTTATCAATCAAAATAAATGATATTGGTACAAAATAAAATTACATTCTAAATTATATAATTTAATTTTTTTATAAAATAATACCTTTGAATTGTACAATTGAAAATAGATGTTTAGATTCTTGGATTTGGAAGTAAATTCAAATAAAATCACTTAGAAGTAATTTTTTTCCATGAAAAATAACTTATAAATTATTTAATAAAGAATATATTGTACAATTTAGAAATATTTTTTTTTCAAAAAAACCTCTAGATTATATAATATAGAACTATTTTTTTATGAAAAATATTTTAGAATCGTGTAATATAAAAGTAGCATTCAAATTTCACAGTTAAAACACATTGCTAAAATAAAGTATGGATGTTTTTTTCTATGAGTTGTTGATATAATACATGAACAAAGGATTGATCAACAATAAGAATATGGATACAATTTTGTATTTTTCATTATCCTTTTAAGAGTAAACACAATGAAAGAATGAAATACCCTAAAAACAAATATATTTCTTTTTTTCGTGAGTTTTTATTTATTTATTTACTATCTCAACTTTTTCTTTGTTCTCTTAAATGATACTTATCTATTTTATTAATATATTTATGCATCCACTTTTAATTATTAATTTTTTTTTCATTCAGTTATAAGGGACAAAATTGTGACAAGTCTAAGTTTTAAAGTTAACAATATCTCATAATCCTAACATGATATCTCAACAGACTTAAAGTCAATACATTAGTGACGTGGGACTTGATCTGGTACATTCAATAGTCTCACATTGCTTAGAGTTAAGATTAATAAAAATTTAGAGACACATTTCTCCCTTAACCTTCTGAGACACCTTTTAATGATCAAATTATGATGAAGCTCCAAATTCCAAAATGGACAATATCTTAAATGTGATGATTGACCTAACAATGTTAACTTAATGCACTTGAGTTGAGATGAAAAAGTTGACTTGAGACTTGTTTCGATATTGTTTAATAATTTCATATCACTTAAGAGTCGAAATTAAAGAAAATTAAAATACATCTTCTCATAAACTTCTAATATAACTTTTAAAGACAAAATCAAAATGAAATTCAGAGATTTAAAATAAACACAATTGTGATGATGACTCTAATAATATCATCTTAATAAATTTTAACTCGGTGACTTAAAAATTTTACTATTGAGAGAAATTATCTAAATTATATTAAAAAGTAGCATAGTTTCTATCCTACTATGCTTTTTTTTGTCAGGTTTTATAATCTTATAATTTTTATAAGATTATTTATAATCAAATGAACATATCTATTTTATTTATTTATTATTAAAATATAATAATTAAATTGTTTATTTTTTTTATATTTTTATTCAATATATTATATTTAACTAAGATAAGAAATGAAATATATATAAAATAACTTTCATTTCATTGAAAAAAAAGTAACCAAACCGAATACTTTTAAAACAATACAATGCTAATCCATAGATAATAATTGCTATAATTATAGAAATAAAATGTTGATCTATGTAAGAAGGAATATTGTTATAATTATAGAAACAAATATCATTTGGCTTATCATTTAACAGAATAACGAACTTCCCTCAAATCATTCAAACTCGTATTAAAAAATATATCAATTATTATATAATATTATTAGTCATTAGATATTAAGAAAATTATATATTAATTATCATAATTAATTGTCATTTTATTTTCTTATTCAGTAGTTACAATTTTATTTTTATTGTTGAGAATAACAAGATCCTCTTCTCCAATTTCCTTCTGTCTCTTTCCTCCGTCTGTCTCCGCGCCATGTCCAATTCGCCACCCTCCGCCTTGGACTTTCTAATGTCCGTCGCCGCCGCCGCCGCCGCCGCCAAGAAGAATTCCCAGTCCAAACCCCAAACACCCAAACTTTCATCGGCAAACCTCAAGAAAAGAAAATCCCCAAACTCCACTTCCGTCGCCAAGAAAAAAAAATCCCCACACTCCACTTCCTCACAAAACCCTAGCATCAACAAATTCCTCAATCTGCCTTCTCCGCAAGCTGTTAAACCGGAAGAGGTTCTTAAACCGGAAGAAGTTCTTAGAGCAGAAGAAGCGGTTAAACCAGAAGAAGTCGTGGAGATGGAGAAGCAAGTGCAGCAGTTGAGGCAGAAACCCTCGAGTTTCGATCCCGCTTCGGTGACTGCATGGGAGAAGGGACAGCCAGTGCCGTTTCTCTTTCTCGCCTGGGCATTTGATATGATTGATGAGGAAACCAGCAAAACTGTTATAACTGACATTGCTTGCAATATGCTGCGGACTGTTATGGTCGTCACGCCGGAGGATCTTGTTCCCATCGTTTACCTCTCCGCCAGCCGGATTGCGCCTCCTCATGAAGGGTTGGAGTTGGGAATCGGCGACTCGATCATTATCAAGACATTCGCGGAGGCCTATGGAAAGGAGGAGGAGTTAATTAAGACTCAGTATCAGGTGATTGAATTTAGTTGAGTCTTTTTGGTTCTTTTTTTCCCTTCTTGTTGTTTAGTTGAATTTGACCGGAGAAGACGCTTGTTAAGAATTCTTGTTGAAATGAATTTGTCGGTGCTTGAATCTTTTGTTTTTTCTTGCATTATTCTTATTGAGATGAATTTGACTGAAATTGTTTACTAAGAATTAGTATCAGGTGACTGATTCTTTTGGCATTTCTTCCATTCTCGTTGCTGAGACGACTTTGACCGAAGGACATTTTATTATTGGCAGAAAAAGGGGGATTTGGGCTTGCTTGTTAAAGAGAGCCGTTCGTCTCAATCTACCATTTCTCAATATTATAAGCCGCAGAAGCCTCCTGAAGCATTGACCATTAGGAAGGTTTTCAACACTTTTCGCCTTATTGCTAAGGTATGTTATCATTGAATTTTAATATCCCAATGCATTTGGGTTGTTCGATATGTTACCAAGCGTTCCTCTCATAGTCCATTGATTATGATTTCAGTGGTTGGGCACCTATAAAATACTGCAGTTTATTTCAAACAATTAAATGGGGTTAGTGCAGGGTTTAAAAAAGAAAGGGTATGGGATGGAATTTGACAAAACGTTTGCAATGTTATTGAAATTTACTTTCTAAATAGCAGTGCCTAGTTTTTTGTTGACAACTTGCATTATAAGTTCTACCCATGTATGGATTAATTTTGAAATTATTATTACAATGTTTGAGTGATTGAGAAAACTAAGCACAACATGATCATGGGTCTTTGGTTTGGGATAACTAGGTTTAGTGCATTCTGACGTGGTATAACAGCTTGAATGGTAAAAAAAAGAGAGAATTTGCAAAAGTAAGTTCCCACTGATACTGAAGAAGACGGAGTGTGTTATTGGTGCCTTTATCACATATCGTGCATAGAGCACAACAGTCATTTTCAGCTCATTCATTTTTCTATTCTCTATTATGGTTAGATGTTTTTTGGAGTTTAATGTGCCTGGGAAGGAGGTTCCTTTCTGCATCTTTTGCTGAAGCCATGGCTAACTAAATATACGTTTGTTTTCATCTTTAAATTTCTTGCCATCTGTTTAGTGGCCATGTTGGAAGTTAGTATGGCTTGGTGTATTTATTGTAAGAGAATAAAGCAGGAATTTGTTGTCGGGGTTTGAACACCTTTTTGTGTACAACTGAATGTTGCTAAATTATGTTGTTACTTTTTCTTTATTTCTGAATGTGTTCAGGAATCTGGAAAAGACAGTCAAGAAATAAAAAAGAACCATATCAAGGCACTTCTTGTTGCTGCAACTGAGTGTGAACCTCAATATCTAATTCGTTTGCTTCAGGTTGAAATTTTAATTCTTTATTTAAATGTTCTGGTGGGCTTACTTCTCCATGTTAAATGCATCCTGTTCTTGTTTTCTAGGCGAAGTTGCGAATTGGTTATGCAGAGCAAACTCTATTGGCTGCATTAGGCCAAGCTGCAGTATACAGTGAAGAACACTCTAGACCACCTCCTGAAATTCAGTCTCCTTTAGACAAGGTAAGCTAATGTGATTGAACTGGGAAATATGGTATAAGAACACTCTAGACCACCTCCTCATTTTCTTTCCTATTATATATATATATATATGTGTGTGTGTGTGTGTGTGTGTGTGTGTGTGTGTGTGTGTGTGTGTAAGTATATATTTATTTCTGGTTTCATTTTGCATCAGGCTTCGGATATTGTTAAACAAGTCTATTCTGTTCTTCCTGACTATGACAAAATAATATCTGCACTGCTTAGAGAGGGTCTATGGATGCTTCCAAAGAAATTTTTAAAATTTACCCCTGGTGTTCCAATTAGACCTATGCTGCCAAAGGCAGTAAAAACTGTACCTGAAATTCTAAAAAAATTCCAGGGTGTGGAGTTTACCTGTGAATACAAATATGACGGAGAGCGTGCCCAGGTGATACTTCATGGTCAAATCTTCCATCAGAAACATAGCTATTATGATACTAATTATGTACAATATCATTATCTGCATTGAAACAGATACATTATCTGGAGAATGGTAAAGTTGAGATTTACAGTAGACAAGAAGAACGGAACACTGAGAAGTTTCCTGATGTTATTGAGGCAGTTTCAAGGTAGAAAAAAGCTTTATTAGGAAGGGCACTTCTTAACAACACGAATTTGCATTTAGTAAAACAATGTATGACCATTTTGTGTCAATGAACAGGTTAAAGAAAGAAAGTGTATCTTCATTTATTCTTGATTGTGAAATTGTTGCATATGACCGCGCAACACGGAAGCTTCTTTCTTTCCAGGTAATCTTAATGCTGTTTTTCTTTTTTTTGATGTCAGTACATTATCAGAAACCTTTTTCTACGTGCAGTTGATCAAAATTAAGTCCTTTGGTATGTTATGCTTGTGTTGTTTTACCTATCTTGGTGACACAAGTTCGGTTTTGGATATTTTTGTGGTAGGATTTGATAGTTAGACATGTGACTTGAAAGAAGAAAAGAATGTTATTTTAACTGATACATAGAAAGTTCTCTATTATAGTTCTCTGTCATAGAATATATAGGACATGTATCAGATAGGAAGATTTCATTTACATTTATGACCTGCCTTTATATGTGACATGTTAGTACTTCACATCTAAATTCTCTTTTACTCTTTCAAGAACATGTTTCTTTTTGACAGACTCTTGCTACTCGACCTCGCAAGAAAGTAGAAACTGAAGATATAAAGGTTAATGTTTGCGTATTTGGTTTCGATTTGTTGTATCTAAATGGCCAAGAACTTCTTCAGAAAAACCTCAGAGTCCGTAGAGAGGTACTGAACATCTACCAACAATTTCATGTTTTTTTTATTCAGTAGCTTAGTCCTTGAGAAGGCTGAAAGGTTTTAAACCTACATGCTGATCAAACTTTTGAGATACACTTTTTAGCTTGGTAGTGTTAAGACTTAAGCACAAGAGGGAAGTCCAACCTAAAAAGACTCCTCCATTAGGTAGAGGAACCTCCTTGTAAGCAATGTTGTTAGCGGATCGGATAGGGTATGAAAATTCGTAACCCAATTATCGTAACTCGAGTCGGAAGAGTTATTATTCGAGTTACTACTATAATAACATAATTAAAAATAGATTCATAATTCATACAATGGTCCAAATACATTGCATAACATAATTAAACATAGATTCATAATTCATAAAATGGTCCAAAAACATAACATAGTTATAGTAGATTCAAGATAATGTTTAATACAGGTAAACTATCCAAGAAAATCATTCACATTAATCATAGGATAATCATCTTCCTCCTCTAAATGATCTTCATTTTCATTATCATCATTCATAATTATCATCCAAATGCAATGAAGAGTAGTGTGCGGCAGCAATCATAGAAAGTGCTGGCAGTGGTGGAGGCGCGCGTCGTGCTGTAGTGGCGCGAGCAGTGGAGCTGTGGCGGAGGCAGTGGAGTCGCGGTGGTGCGGGCAGCGGCGAACCGAGGCGTGAACGGAGGCATGAGCGGTGGCGAGAACGAAGTCGTGAGCTACATAGGGTTTTGAAATTAGGGTTTCTGGTTTTATTTGGATTGGGTGTTTAGTTTTTTTTAATGGGCCGAGTCATGAATCAGAGAGGCCTAGAGATCGTTTGACCCGAATGGTTGGATCGCTCCAATTCGGACAAATTCTGATCCACCCCACAATCTAACTTGTTTTCTTTTCGTAAGATCGGCGATCTAGATCGCGATCTTGACAACACCGCTTGTAAGTACCATATTAAGTAGTTCGCCCCACTCAATGTGGGACTCCTAAAACTGTCACCCCTTTTATGGATTGACATCAATAATCATCATTGATCTGGTGATAGTCCTTTTCTCCTTGAGATGACTTCATTCATCAATCAATATTTTGTTTTCACCTTAATCCAACCTATGATATTTCGTTCTATAGTCTAACTCAATAAAAACACCAATTGTTAGGACTTAGCACAGAAGGAGAGCTCAACCCAAAACACTTGTGAGGATTCTTCATGAATTGTCTAACAACTTCGACAAATATTATGTCTTGTAATTATTGGAGTAGTGTTTAAAGCCTAACTTAACCAATGTGATAAATGAGTTTCTATTTCTTTCTTGATTTGAAAAAGTTTCACCGTAGTACCCCATCAAATTTTGATTTGGATCAATGGAAACATCAATAGACATAAATTTGCCAACCCTATCTTCTCAAGAATGTCAAAACCATATTTCCTTTGTGAAATAACAACACCTTCTTTTGATTAAGCCACTTCAATATACTTGGAAAATATTTTTTTTATAACTAAGATCTTTAGTTTGAAAAATGGTTGAATAATTGCAACTTTAGCTAAGAGATCCTAGTGGTATAATTCTTTTGAATAACTATATCATGCACATAGACGATTAGATAGACAAACTTCCCAGGAGAAGTGTGGTTGTAGAAAAGTAAATGATCTGTCAACTTTGTTTCAATCCAAACACCTGCATAGTATGTTTGAATTTACCAAATCATGCTCGTGGGGACTACTTTGGACCATAGAGAGACTCTCCCTTGGCAACAAATCCAATAGGTTGCTCCATGTAAATTCCCTCCTTAATATTACCATGAAGGAAAACATTTTTAGTGTGAAGTTGGTGAAGTGGCTAATGAAAAATAACAACCATTGCAAGAAAAAAAACCTAGTGGGTATCAAGTTTATAAATTTGTATATATCATTTGGCCACCAATCAAGCTTTAAGGTGATCAACTTCATCACTGGGTAGGTCCAATTTCAACAACATAGACCCATCTATAACCACAATCTTCTTTCCAGAGGGAGGGAATAGGAACAAACTTCTATGTGTCAATGCTTACAAGATCGTGCACTTCATCAATCATGCTTGTTGCTATCTTGGATGATCAAGTAATAATTTTAGGAACAATGGTGGCAAACAAAGAAACAAAAAAAGAGTACAATGTTGACGATAAATGGGATATGGATTAAGCGTGGAACAAATACTTTTCATAAGAGTAATTGGCCAATCTGAAATGAATCATGTGAAAGAGTTGACGGACCAGAAAAATTATCAGAGGCACTCGAGTCAACTATTACCCCACAAATGTTAATCTTCCACTGATTGAGAAATACAAATTGTTGAAACACTGGTCCCCAACAAGATTGACCTTAATTGTTGGTTTTTTCAAATTTAAGTCTCATACTCTTGGTACTCATTTATTTTAGAACTTAGTGTCAAGAAATGTGACCATAAGATGCCGACAAGACAGATGAAAGCGGTCCGGTGTGATTCCACGTTGCACATGGACACATGTGCCTGATAAAGGACTGACTGGGATTAGAGCGGGGCAGCACATTACTAATCTTTTTGTCATGTCACTACTGGGGTTGGGTTCTCCTTGAGGCACACCAAACCCCTGACTTTGCTAGACAAAACTGTTTCAGAAGACGGTGGCCGGAGACAACAGGGCTTTGATACTGACTTGAATTTGGATGCACTTGAATTTGGATGCAGTAAAAATCAGTGATTATATATATACACAGATATGAAAGAGAAAAGAGTTATCCTATATCACTCAATCCTTAGGCTAGGTACATACACCTAAAATACGGCTTTATGAAAACTGTACAATACCATACAATCATAATTTTAACAATACTTAAGCATTGAGACTCTTCCACTTAATGGAGTAGTTTCTTAGGTTGGGTTCTCTTGCGCAAGTCCTGATAGGTAGGGAAACCAATTGATCTCTTTCATAGCGTTGATTGAATGTTGTTTTTTCATGAATTTATTCCATTAATCACGGGCTTCTATACAAATAAGAACTACTTATTGATGGGTATCTGTTTTCTGTCTGCAGCATCTTTATGCCTCTTTTGATGAAGAATCTGGATCTCTTCAGTTTGCAAAAGCATTAACTTCAAATGATGTTGAGGAGTTACAAAATTTTCTTTACCAAGCTGTTGGTGCTAGGTGCACTTTCTCTTCTACTTAATTTCGAGTTTAAAATAGTACATAATTTCAGCACAATGCATGATACTCTTCAAATTATTGTTTATTGTCCGACATTCACATATGTTTCAAGTTTGGTTTTCTTGCTATTATTTGAATGAGAATTTGTCATTGATATTTGGTGTCTCTTGATTCATAGTTGTGAGGGATTAGTCATTAAGACATTAAATGAGGATGCTACATATGAACCTGCCAAGCGATCACTCGGGTGGCTAAAACTGAAGAAAGATTATATGGAGAAGTAAGGATGTGTGTTCTGACATTCATATTTCTTAATTCTTTATTATGAATTTATGTTTGCTCAATGGCTCTAGTTTGCAGTTTAGGGGACTCTGTAGATTTGGTACCTATTGGTGCTTTCCACGGACATGGAAGACGTACAGGTGATCAGAAAGTGTACTCTTTAATGTGATGTTGCTTATTTTACTCGTCGTTTTAACATCATGTATGAAGAAGGCTATGCCCTTGGGATTAAGATACACTGGTATTGTGAATAGCTTAGAGCGGTTTGAAATGAAATAGTGACATGTCTTGTAGGAGTTTATGGCGCCTTCCTCCTGGCTTGCTATGACAACAATAATGAAGAATTTCAAAGTATTTGCAAGATTGGTTAGTAT
>Ga0123342_1009049_pt1 | contig 12145 bp, 3 predicted proteins | sample Turbeawhitnodule_FD_89960 | JGI IMG/M metagenome (GOLD analysis project Ga0123342, IMG submission 89960) | Root nodule microbial communities of legume samples collected from Mexico - Turtle bean Mexico white nodule | ecosystem: Host-associated > Plants > Roots > Nodule | place: Mexico: Nepantla... | reverse complement strand
GGAAGATAAATGGGTGGGCGATTTGGAGTTGAAAAACAAATTCCCGAGGTTATACTCTCTTTGCAGGGATAAAGATGAGTTGTTGGAATGTTGTGGGGTCTGGGAAGAAGGAGAGTGGAACTGGAAATTTGGGTGGAGAAGAAATTTATTTGATTGGGAGAAGTCTCAGGTAGGCCAACTTTTTGAAGAAATTAGAGGTTTGAGTATTGATCCGGATATTGATGACTCGTGGGTTTGGAGGGATGGTATGCATATTGATTTCTCGGTTAAATCGGCTTATAGTGTTTTAAGGGGACATAGTGAGGGGGATTTGTCAAAATTGTACAACTTTTTCTGGAGTATTAAGGCTTTGCCTGCGGCTCAGGTTCTAGCATGGAGGGTATTGGAAAACAAGATTGCTATTAAAGTCAACATGGCACGGCGAGGGGTGAAGACTGACGTTTTAGTTTGCTATTTTTGCAGGTTGAAGGAGGAATCTACTAGTCATTTACTCTTTGACTGTAGAATCGTCTGGCTCGTTTGGAGTCAATGTTCCGCATGGTTAGGAGTGTCGTCGGCCGCTTCCATTGATCCTTTCGCTCACTTCTTGCAATTTTGTAACGTTATAATGTCGTTTAACTCTGTACTGGGAAGTGTGTGGATCTCGATGGTTAGAGAGATTTGGTGTCATAGGAACAAGGTTATTTTTAAAGGAGGTGTGGTGGATCATTCTGAAATCTTCACTTTGGCTCATTTGAAGGCTTGGTCATGGGTAACTTCTAAAATACCCTCTGTTTGCTTCCCCTTTTCTGACTGGTGTCTTGCTCCTTTATCGTGTTTGAAATCGATTTAATTGGCATGACCCAGTTTAGGGTGATAGGTATCTCTATTTCGATGGTTGTTGGTTTTTGTAGGCTGTTGGGTTGGTGTCTGGGTTGGTGGATAAGGGTTGTTGTTCTTTTTGCCCCTTGTTTTGGTTGCAGTGAGTTTGTATTGGATTTGTTTTGAGTTTGTACAGGTTTGCTTTGAGTTTTTGTTTTGAGTTTTGTACGGGTTTTTAGTGGTAGAATTTTTTGTCTCTCTCATTTTGTTGGTTTGGGAGACCTGAAATTTGATTCATATTATATAGGTATGTATAAGGGTTGAACCACCCCTTAAGTGGTTCCTGTTATTCAATCCTTATTGCTGATAAAAAAAAAATGCTATGAATGAAGATTATTTTAGAATTCTAATAGTCATTTTAGGGTCTCCTTAGGTTATAAATAAAATACTTATTTCTTGTAAAATTGGACTTGATTGATATATGAAATTGTGTTTCTAAAATTCTCAACACATTCTATCCAAGTCTCTCTCTATGATGTTTTTTGCATTCTTAGAAACTCAAGGAGGTTGGTCTAACATCTTCCTTGGCCCTTACACTTTGTAAACTCACGCCCAAACCCTAAACCTCCATAGCCATTTGGTGCTTCCTCTACAAATCTACAAGTCTTTCGTTGTCTTCCATCAATTCCATCCATTACTAAAGAAGAATTGTTTCAATTGAGCTCATCATTGTTTATCTTAAATAAAGGTATTCTATTTGTAGTATCATCTGCTACATTTACAAAAATGTAAACTCACTTGCTGATACAGTTAAATTTTGTAATTTGTGTTCGCATTGTAAATAAATTGGTCATACATACTTATTATAGCTAAAATAAAATAAAATGTAAAAAATATATTTCAAGAATAATAATTTAACTTGTAAGGCTTTGACTCATTTGCACTTTCATTATTGAAAATTTGGAATAATTTGGACAATTGATATCAGAAATAATAGATAATTGTATATTTATTTAGGTTGACAGTTAAGATATATCAATAAGTTCATTACTTCATTGCATCTAACAGTCATAATACACAAATTATTTAAGGTAGTACCTGACCTGACACCTTCTCATTGTTGTTGCAGAATGTTTCAACAATTATATTTTTTCTTCTTCTTCGTGCATTTTGTGCATCTGGGTGGATGGCTGAATATGTATTTAAAACATGTTAAAACCAATAAATTGGTAAAAGAAAACTGTATATACAAAAAATAGAACAAGATTTTCACCATTGATCATTAAGCATACTACTAGACTTAAAAGATTTTAATATAAAAGAGAAACAAACATTTATAAATAATAATAACTCCAAAAATATCACTTTGCCATTTAATCCCAACAATATAGATTTAGAAACTCATGACAAGATCTTACAGTAATAGTTCCAGATCAGAAGTTAAACAAAACAAACATGGATCCTTAAGTGTTGTTATCAGCTTGACTTCAAGATTTCCTTCTCCAAGGAGAGATTAGCCTGAACTTCTTATGAGGTTTTGGCCTTGTAGCCTTATTGATTATGATGTTCAGACTCTTTGAGTTTGAACCAGCAGAACCTCTATATTTAAACCTTTTTTCACATCTCACTTGATCATCTTAAGCTTCGTGTCTCTCTATCTCTTGGTATCTTTTGATACCTCTTGGTTGCTATTGATGTCTCTCTATCTCATGATACTCCAAGTTTCCTATTTATAGATTTTCTGAATGTAATTCAAGGGGATTCATCATCTACCTAGTGTAGGTCAATCTACTTGTGGTGGAGAATGGGGATTTTTAAATATAGTTATTACTAAAATCTTTACTGATAGATAAGCTTGCATAGATTCATTTATTTTGTGTTTAGACTAAGCATTTTAAAAGGGTAATTACTTTTTTTTTAGAGAATTTGAAATATTTTATACCAAAATATGTTATTTGGGTAGGGAATTTTGAAAGAAATTAAATATGTAAAATTTCATTGAAATAATTGTATTACTTCAAAATTAAAGAATTTAAAATTTCACCTAAAAAGTAATAAATTGAAATTCTACATATTCTCAAATTCATACTTGGGCAAATTTGACCCAATTTGTCTTGGTCCCACTTGGGCCCAACCTGACATGGACCCGACTCGAGCTAAATCAGACCGAACTTGACTTAAACATGGGCCTAACCTAACTCGGCTAAACGTGATCCTGTCCCGGACTCAACTTGATTTGGACCTGGGTCAACTTGGCTTGACTTGGGCTTGAGCCAACCTTAGCTCAACATGGCTTCTGCTGACACAACTTAATTGGGCGTGGGCAAACTTGGCTTGACCTTGGCTCAGCTTAACCGGTCCTGGTCAGGCAAGGCCCAACCTGGTCTTAATCGAGCAAGGCCCGACCTAATCATGACGAACTAGGAGCCACCTGGGCCTAACCCTACTTGATTGGACGTGGGTGATAAGTGCCAAATTTCAGTAATATTTCATAAAAATATAGGTACTTATGGGTATTAATTGCTAAAATAAGTATAAAATAACCCCTAATTTATGAATTTATACATTTTTACATACTTTGTAATTTTTATTTGAATAAGAATAATTTATTCTCAAATTTTGTGTAATTTCAGGATTTCAGGGGAAAATGGAGATGATTGGGCAAAAGGAGAATAATATAAGCTAAAAAAAGAAAGCTGGAAGGTCTTGGCACACACCAAGCCCACAAAAGCCCAACTCAGCATTAGAGCATCTCGCTCAAGCGAGCTCATTCTCGCTTGAGCGAGATTTCTCCAGCAGCATAGGTCGTTTTTTGTTTTACTCGCTCAAGCGAGTTCAATCTTGCTTGAGCGAGAATCGACTTAAACCCAAGCAAATTAGGTTAAATAGGGGTCTTAAGGTACAACCCTAGTGTGCAAGATTGAGGGAAAAACACCATTGAGTGACTTGTAACTCAATTGGGAGAATAGGAGGTGTGGGAAACATTAGAAGAGGCAATCGTCAAGGAGAAACATCCTGGATCTTCTTTTCTTGTTATCCCTGCTTGTAATAGTCATCATGTGTGGCTAATTCTACCCTTTGGGATTGTGAGTAATTTGTTCAAACTCTTGTGTATTGTGCTGATATCTAAACATAATATTTTGTTCTTGATTGATGATTGATATTATTGTTTTGCTTCTAAATGCTTGGTTTACATAATATAGAATCTAAAATTTGACTGGAAAGTACTTCTAAGGTTCTTACCTAAAGGATAATACTTAACATATTTGAATGCTATGAACAGATTTGAAATGTTAACTGCTATCAACATCTGATCTTAATGATAAGTTTGTTTTATAAATATGCGAGGAAACAATATTTAGGAAACACCTTAATAATTTTATATGTGAGGATTCAATATAAATTATTTTTATACGGGCATCAATATCAATCAAAGGACACAATATTATCATGCTAATAAAAATACAAAAGAGTGAGAAAGATGAAACTCAAACCCTATTTTTCCAATTGAATCAACAAACTCTTTGAATTGTTTTCTTGTTAATCATTGTCATTATAACAAATCCAAATCAAATTCATATAAAGAGAAGGAAGATTTGACAACCTGAAGAAAAGAAATATTCATAAAATAAATTGTTTTATTTTTAGCTTTGTATCACGAAACCTTTGTGTTCAAGTTTATTTTCCTTGCTTATTATTGCTTACATTAGTTGGTGGGAAAAATGCTTTCAAAGCAATCCCATTAAAACACATTGTAATAGCTAAATTCGTTCATTAGTAGTGAAAGTCTGTCAATGGGCTCTAAGTGTCACTTGCACTTTCACATAGGACACGTCTAATTTACTTTTCTGTCTTTCCTTCTTTATTTTCTTTTCCTTTAATTCCTTCTTGTTTAATTTCTTGCTTTCCTTTATTTTTCTAAGTCACCGTGATACCTAGGTGATTGCTCTCCGTTTGTAGTTGATCTTCATTTGATCACTAGGACGTCTTGCATACATCACATTTAGGAAAAATTTGTTTTGAAGTTATGATAATCATGAACAATCTGATAGTAACTCTGATCATAATGAGGAAATACATAAAAGACATCACTATATGCCTAGATATGAAAATTTCCCAAAAGAAACCAGGATAGACCTTCCTCCTTTTCATGGTAAAAATGATATAGATGAATTTTTTTATTGGGAGATGAAGGTGAGACAAATTTTTGCTATTCATCATATGGAAGAAGAGAGAAAAGTATCCCTGGCTACACTTAGCTTTCAGGGTTTAGCTATGTATTGGTGGTCTGCACTAGTGAAGAAAGGAAGTAAAGTCCAACCGAAGCGAAAAAATTAATTGTTCAACCGGTAGGAAATTCTTTGAGTCCCTTTATAGAAGAACATTATACTTTAAAACTTTAATTTCTTTTGTTAAAGTTTAATTAATATGATATTTTAAAATAAAACAATGAAAGTAAATATCACTTTATTAAAATATAAAATAGACGAGTGACATTTATTAAAAAAGAAAATAAGTGAAGTTAATTTCAATTTAGTAAAATATAAGATGGAGGATCAACATTTATTAAAAAAATAAATAAAGGTAAATATCTATCTAAAAGATAGATAGATATAGATTTCATTTTATTAAAAATATAAGGAATAAACAAAATTTCCCCAATAAATAAACTAGAAGTGGAAAATGGTTAAGTTCTTTCAATAAGCTAGTGAATTTTATGCATGGACACTTTTTTTTACCTAATTTTTTATGGATGGTTAGTTTGCTCAAATAATTGAAATAGTTTTCAAATTTAATTATATTTTTATTTTATAAATTTTGAAATTGTATTCTATTACAAAATAGAAGAAATTAATAAAAGGGAACATAGATGAACAAAAGATATAAGAATGAATATCTTTTCTTTCAAAACAAATGATCTGAATATATATAAATAGTACACTCATATTCTAGGTTTAACTAAAGGAAAGAATATAATTAAATACTAAAATCATAACACATAAAGATAAAATAAAGGTTATTTTTACTTCTATAAAAAAAAACAACTAATAATTACAAAAAACACTCAATTATTCTCTTCTATAAAGAGAAACAACTCATAATTAAAAAAAACACACAATTAATATTAGGATTCTTCTATAACTCTTATCCGTATCCTTTAATATATTCACACATTTTAGAATAATATTCTAATCTTGGAGAAGAGTGGCAAAGGCTTCATTTTCAGAGTGGGGGCAATCTTTTTTGGACGCACTTTGGGCAGCAGATTTTGTAGAAGCACCGTACGTACTGGTTTTGTTTGCTTTTGAAGAAGTCATCTAGTGAAAAACATATAGCTGTATTCATCTTACATCTTTTAACTTTAAACCAATGTTGCATGTATAGTAATCGCTATCTCAGAATGGAATATAACAATATAGTCTCTACATCAAGTTGCCATCATGTTGTGGTCCAAATTAGCAATGGAACTTTGCATAAGATCAAAATAACATAGATACCCTAAGCTCAAACGTATTAAAAAACCTACGGTTCTTACTTTTCTCTGTGTTCCCTCTTTTCATGAACATATTGCTTTGGTAGATATTGCCCAATTTTGTTGAGTCATTTTCATGCACTATCAAATTGGCGTGGTTCTACAAAATACAGAATACACATGCCATTTGAATTCCTTGGAGAACACTAAAACAACAGAGCGAAAATATATGAGGTAGACTTTTTTGTTAGACCTTAACCTTATCATCATCTTATACATGGAATTTAGCTCTGCACACACCCACATATCGTTTTATTTGTGGTAGCGTGTGCACATCAGTATTATCCCATCATCGTCTTGAAAAAATATAAAGAAAACCTTGGAACTTAGTTGCGTTCATATTCTTGCTATCAATTCTGTAATATCGTGGGACATGCATGGCTTAAGGTACCCATTTTGGCAAGTGAGAGTGCAGAACTGTCAATCACTTCGGCCAGCTGTGAACCAAAATCAAATTCCAAGTTACACTTTATCTTTTTTGTCAGAAGGATGAACCAAGCAAAAGCAAAGCCCCACTATACATAAGAAACAAATTACCCAATTCTGTCTCAAACAGTAAGGAACATTAACAATAATGACTCACGTAAAACTGAGATGATATATATATAAGAAACTATAATCTTAACTAGTACTCCAAGATTAATATTTAAGCGGTTTAATTGGAAGGGAACTATAAGCAATATAAAGTGTCTGAAATTAAGTTGCATATATAGTGTACAAAATTCCACAACATTATGATGATTATTCTATGCCAATCTTTCATGCCTAATATATAAGAGAGAGAGAGAGAGAGACGTGAATAGGCTTATGGGTACGCATGCATTGACACCGATAGCAGCGTAACAAATTCTTTCATTCTCTCTATTGATTAAACAGTAACCAGTCGTGAAAAGATTTTTGTGTCGTCCAAAGTGATAATGCGTGATGATAATAATCGAAGGACGAAGAGAGGATAAGGTCGAAAGTTGATTTGATCTCTCAGGAGCGAAGAATTTAAGAGGATAATATTATTTTATCTCCTCGTGTTAAGAGTAATGATTAAGAAAGACGCTTAAGGCGTGGACCCAATGGCACTAAACGGTCTCAATCTATAACAGTTTGAGTAATTAGAGTCGTATGAAAGTTTATAAGTAAAGACATAATAAGATTTAGTTGATCAGAGTCTTAATGAGCCAAACACAAATCCACAATAGAAACTGCCAAAGATCGCCGTAAAACATGATCACACATATCAATCGTTGTTTATTTGTAATGCACAGGAATTCAAAGTCTCAATTAATGATTGTGCTTAATCATCGTCGGTAATACGAAATGACAAAACTGAAATCCATAGCTTTAGAAATGAAAACATTTCAACTTTCTCAAAAAGAAATGACAAGAGCTTAAGTTTGAGCCCTACGTACACACACAGCTGGTGTATATATATTGTACAGTCCAATTCTTGAAGCTGGCACCGACACGTACATATTATATAGTCTCTTCACAAATAAATGTACAGATAATATAATTAACGAAGGAACCAAACCCACTTCGAAATTAATCACGCGTGTGGATTCGTCGGCATGGCAAGATTTTGTTGCCCACGTTTTTCTCTTTCTCCGGTAGCGTGAGTGGCGGCGAGTTCTATTCTATTCTATTTTGTTATGTTATATGTTATGTTAGGTTATGGGTGTAGTTGTACCCACCAACAGCTGCTACAAATTTAAAAGAAAATCAAATTCAAAGGTCACTAGACCCTGTTTTCTTGTGGGAACATTGGTCTAAATTTGTGTATGGTCGTATTTGTCTGGTAGTTTGTATTTCGACTAATGAAGAGGACTACATGGTCCATCAACTGCGATAAAATATGATTAAACTAAATGTTGTGCCAACTTATTTAGTGTCTCTTGTTCCTGCTTGATTGACATATATAGTATTAGTCTGTTCTCTCTTCCAGACAAAATACATAAGATCCATGCAGATTTTTTTATTATCTTGGTTCATTTACATTAAATGCAAATGCTTGGTAAGATGTCAAAAATTGAATTCTATTGCACCTTGGAGTGTAACTATAAGATTTGCGTATTTCAAAATGGCGAAGAAAATTGTTTGTTGTGGAAGAAGAACGTAACGTTGGGGGTGGTGAATAGTGAAGGGAAATTCAATGGTGATTTGTAGTGTAATTAAGACCTGTATATTTCAGAACTGGCGAAGTTGGTGTGGAAGAAGGACCCTCTCAGCTTAAACATCACACTGCACATTGTAATAATCTGTGAAGTGAAGAAAAATGTTGAATACTTTACTTTCGAATCTCAAATATATATCACTGTCATTGTTTTATAAAATATTCTCCAAATGAAGACAGTTATTTAATTAAACTTTATTCTATTTTTCTGACCAGTACAAATAAATAGCTGTCAACCATTAATGTTATCTTTAATATATATAAAGGCTAATTTTTATATATTGCTAAAACTTTTCACACTCAACTAATTAGAAATTGAAACAATATAACTTTAAAGAGTTAATAAATTTATTCCATACATATTTAATTCACAATAATAATATCTCAATACTAAAACACTTCCATTTGGCAATCCCTAAAAATAATATAATAATATTTTACATTAAAAAATAAAAATAAAATATTAATTTAATAAATTATTAATTAGGTGTATTTAGTGTGAAGAGTGTCAAGCTATCAGTATTGATATATGAATGGTTGTTTTATTCCAAAAAAAATGTTGTAAAATAATTGTTTTTAGTATAGTCAAATAAACTTAATTTTTTTAATATATGCAAACAGTACTCAAATGCAGATTTGGTGTTCTTGTTATATGCATGATTACTCCAGTGAAAATAGCATTGTTTTTATAATCGAAACATGTGGAATAATTGCCATAGAGACTAAAAGTACATGGATGAAATTCATCAATTATGGTGCTGACAGAAAAAAAATATCATTTAAAATGGAAGAAAAATAATCGAGAAATAGTAGAAATTTGGGTTAATTGCACTTCCATCAAAAAGGAAATAATAACCACCCATAATTCCATCTTGGGAATACGAAATAATCACACATTTTGTAATTCTCTTTTGTCCATATAAACTTTCTTTTTCACCCAAAAGAAATTATATGAACTTTTTCCAGCATTATGATATGGATTTAAGTGCAAGTTACTATTTTATTATGTTGATATTCATGTAAAATAATTTCAAGAAAAAACATTTATATTTAGATAATTTCAAAAATTATTTTTTAATTTGGTTATAAAAATTGTTTCATTTCATTATTTTATGATGTATTAATTTTACCCTTAATATAAATCCTTGCATATTTTCTTATTTTTTTAATTTCTTTCTATAGTTTTTATATTCATTTTCTCTTATATTTAAGGTTTTTTTAAGTCTTTTTATTATATCTTCTTTTGATTCTTCATATCAATATTTTAAGGCTTCATATATATGCTCAATCAGTTCAGAAAATTATTATCTCAACTAATTCAATATTTCATAAATGTTGTAAATGATTATGTGGTGTTTTCTTAGATCTTATATATTTTTTTATGTACTCTCAACTTTTTTTTAATCATAAGATTGTTATTGCTTCGAGAATCAATCTTTAGGTAAGAGGAGAACTATATGTTGAAAATATTTAAGGTCATGTAGAAATAAAAACTTGTTGAGTAAATGATTATATTGTTATTCTTGAAATTGTGTGTGAGATAGTGTTATTTGAACTTGTTTGGAGTGTTAAATAAACCTATTTTGATTGAAATGTCAATTTATTGCATTTGACTGTAAAACATGTTTCAGTTAGCATTAAAATGTGTTGAATGATTTAAATTGCTTTGGTGTTTGTTCTATGAAATTTCTGTTGTTTTGTTGTTTTTGGTAGTTTTATACACGTTATTTGAACGCCGAAAAGTATTTAAGCTACCACTATTATTTCAAGTGTAAATAATTATTATTCAAAATGTCCAATTGATTGTTGAAGTGACGTGTCAAGAAATTATGAGACCAAATTTAAATGGTTCTCGAAGTTATTAATGTTAAACTAAGTTAGGTCACTTAAACATTAGTTTGACAGCGTAATGAAAGAGTTAGTATTCATTCTCACTTTATTACAATATCTAACACTCAAACTCTAATTAGTCGTCCAAGTAAAGACAAAACTACATTATTTTTATTTCTTAATTATATCCACAATAAAAAAAAATTGTATTATTGACCAGGAAAGTTTGTTGGTAAGATCAAAATTTTGTTGGTAAATAAAATTTTTGACAAAAAAAATTGTCGATAAATTTTACTCATGGATAAGACAAGTCTTTTGGTAATTATCGATGACAACAATTTTGATGATAATTTCGATGACCCAATAGTCAATAACTATCAAAGAACTTATTCCATTCATTAGGAATTATCGAAGAATTCATGCGTCCTAAATTATTGAAGGATTCATCCATAAAAAATTATTGAAAAATTTATCCATCATAAATTACCAAAAGATACATCCACTGATAGTAGTTATCGAAAGATTCATCTATCTATAATTACCAAAGGAAAAGTTTGTCCAAAAGTTTAGTGTTGTAAGTGTTGACATATACCGATGGAATAATTTGTTGATAAGTACGTTTACATGTTTGTTCGAGTTTTTCCATTGGTAATTTAAAAATTTAAGACAATGTGGATTGTCCATATACCTTCACAAACCAGCTAATCTCCATATAATAGTTCCATACTTCTCACATACAGAACGAGCATACCAAATGTAGATGAATTATATTAATTATACTTCGGTATTTTCCTAAATGTTTATGTATGAAACTAGCCATGTAGCCGTGCACAGTAGGAGTATTTTATAAAAAAAATTACAATAGTAAAAGATTATAATATTAAATATTATAATATTAATAAATAAAATAGATTATGTAGTGCAACATTATTCTTGTAAGTATATTTGCAATAAATAAAGAATAAAATTAAATATAAAAATAAATAAGAAATAAAAAGGTACAAATAATAATTGAAAACATATTTATAAATTATACTTAATGTAGCTATCAAATTTAAAGTGTTGATCACTTAATAGGATCAAGTCAACACATTTATTTTAATAAGACAACACATAAGATTTAAACTATTCCAAAATAATATAGTTGTAGAAATGTAATTACCAATATAGTCATATAGTAGTGTGTATGTTCCATTTGTACTTTAAATCTTATTATGTAATCAAGAAATTAAAATAAAAAACTAATTAACGATTTTAATTCAATGACTATTACATAAAACTTTTGAAAAAAAAATGCAATAAGTAGAAATAAATAAGAGAAAAAAACAATTTTACTAAAAAAACATGGCAAGAAACAAACAATAGGAACTAAATTACATAACTTTCTTACTTTAGTTGGCATAAATTGAGTATTGAGCAATATTGAATTATAATGTCAACACATTTCAATCACCAGGTAACTTAAATGTAAAACTGGTGGAAGAAAATATATGAAAGATATCAAAATATAAAAGACTAATTTGTACGTGTCATACTTGTACTGTTAAGTTTTAGACAAAAAACAAGAAGTAGAAGTATTATTCTATCAAATGCAAAGTAGAAGGATTTATTACAATTTTGCAGTAGAAGCACAATTATGATCAGAACAACTATATTACCCTACAAATTCAAATAAGAAACCGTTAGCAAAAAAAAATGATGTATTGTCTAAGAAAAAAAAGTAGACATTTGTACATGTGAATATTGCTTAAACTTTTGATATATATATATATATATATATATATATATATATATATATATATATATATATATATAAT
>Ga0123342_1009048_pt1 | contig 12146 bp, 7 predicted proteins | sample Turbeawhitnodule_FD_89960 | JGI IMG/M metagenome (GOLD analysis project Ga0123342, IMG submission 89960) | Root nodule microbial communities of legume samples collected from Mexico - Turtle bean Mexico white nodule | ecosystem: Host-associated > Plants > Roots > Nodule | place: Mexico: Nepantla... | reverse complement strand
TATCTTGGAGTCTCCATCCTCCTAGTGGCGTGATCATCCAACCATTCCTCCATCTTCATGAGCTTTCTCTTCTCCTTCCTTCCTTCTCTTTAATTGTTCATGTCTTAGCTTGCTTCCTTTGAAATTCTGTTCGGTATTCTTGGTGTTCTTGTTGTTTTTGCTTCGGTTTTGTATTTCTGTCGTTTCATTCTTGCTTCCTTTTCATTTTCTAGCTTTTATGTTCGGTACATTTCAGTTTTATTCCATTTTGTTTGGTGCATTTTCTTTTCCTTCCATTTTAATCGGTTCAATTTGACAATAATTGGAACTTCCATATGAGTATGGGTTTTGGTACTAGTTTTGGTGAGTTCTTGTTCATAGAACCTTGATCCAATTCTATGATAAAGTGTCTTTCTCATATCCAACTCAAGTTGATTCCATAAAATGTCAAAAAATCATCTATATTTTGCTATTGGAATCACATCACTTACTCTTCTAGTTCATAGTTTAAGACACTTGTGATCATAATTAACAATGCATAACTGAAATCAAACAAGAAATTTAACTAGACCTTGAATTGTAACTTTATTGACTTTTGTCAAGATTAGTTTAAAAGCAAGAAATTTAACTAGACCTTCAACTGTAACTTTATTCAATTATGTCAAGATTAGTTTAAAAGCTATATTGAATTACTTAATTGATATGCACAATACTTTATATATATATTGACTATATTTTAATTAATCGACAGTATGAAAATTAAACTTATTAATAACAATAACAATGTATGGATAGTTTTAAATTTTGCTTAATTTATATTGAAATAAATTAAATTGTAATTATTATTTTCGTAAGCAATTATCATGTGTTTTGTAACATCTTTATATATTTTTCACATTTAATATTATAATATATATGAATTTTCAACATAAATATTTACATATATACATACATATATCATAGGTATAGGAGTTAAAAATAAATCTCTTTTCATAGGGAAAATAATATTTACAAACATCAATAAATTAATAAAAATAAACTTTTATCTACTCACTAGAAATTTCTCTCACTTGCATCCTCATATTTTCTCGTGTAAAGTACACGATCATCACAGATAAAGAAAACAAACACAACAAAACACAGGGTAAATTAGCTATACAAAAATTTATATATAATTTCAATTTCAATTAACAAACATAAAGTCATCAACTCTCATACATTTTCTCAAAATCCATCAAGTGTCTATCATAATTCTTCATTCACATTTCCATTCTCAGACTTTTACTAGCCTATATATTCAGACACCTAACTCTACTTCTGGAAGACTCGTGCATTAACTTAGACTCTGAGATTTGACCCTGTCATATTATCTCACTGTCAAATCCACACAATTATATGCATAAATAATCTCAATATCATATCTCTCCTAGTGGTGTGATTCTTTGCTCCATTTTCCATAAGATTTCTTCTTCTCTTCATCTTTTTTTTTTCTTATTTGTGCCATTTTCATTCCTTTTTATGTTCGTGTGTTATCCATTTCCTATTCAGTTTCAATCTTGTTTCTTTCCATTATATGTTCTTTAATTCTGCACCTCATCATCATCAACACTATATAATTGTGTTTTTCTCTTTGCCCTCTATAAGAAAACCTTCACACTTACTTAACCACTTAGTTAAGTTCGTGTTCAGTGGCAATCTTCTTTGGATTTCTCATCATATCATGCTTAAAAAAAACTCATAAACAAAGTGCAGTCCTCTAAAATGTGCAATTCTAAAATTAAATCACACCACTTTTTAACCAACAACGTTGGAGATCCCATGGAGATACATTGGGCCTGATGAACTGTTTTTTCAACAACTCATCAACTGTTTTTTCAATGGAGAATTTAACATCTCTCTTAGGAAGTAATCCAGGTATTTCTTCTAAAATACATCCACAAACTCTTTTACTGAAGGTATGCTACTCATCTCATCTTCATTCTTAACTTCATCTGACTTAAGATTATAAAACAACTTGATCCTTCATCCAATTCATACCACATTTGTTGAGTAGACATAAATTCTGACTCACTAGAATTTGAAAACACTATCTTCTGCTCACCATAATCTATGAGAATGTGATTGACATATAGCTAATCCATCCCTGGAATAGTGTCAATCCCAAATCATACAATCCTTTCAGATTCATATTAGTTAAACAACATCCACTCTACAAAAATCTTTTGCTCATATCCAATAATTTCTCTGTATGCTACCTTTCAACATTTTTCTTTGCCTAACTATAATCTAAGCACAATTAAGATGTCTCATCTTTCTTCTTTAACAATATCATTGATACTTCTAAGGATGAAATAATCGACTTGTAAATTTCTTTCTCCACCAAATCTCAAATTTCCTTTTAAGATTTGTTTGCTCAGTTAGATCCATCTTATACTGTGTTATCAACTTTAACCTCTTCCAAGCTCCCTATCAAAGAAAATCTTACTTTTATCTTGGAAATTAACTTTGGTACTCCCTATGGAAACACATGCTTAAATCTTTACTCTAACATACTGCTTATTTTCTCTTCATAATTTATATCTATTTGAAACTTAATCATGGCACAACTAAATCTAACTTGCAACTTACTCCACACTTGTTGGGTAACTATCCATTTTATATTCTAAGATTTTGCAACTATTGTTTTCCATTCCTTCAGCTATAAGAATGAAATTGATAAAGAATCAATTCATTCAAAGATAACATCTAGAATTTGAATCTATAAACAAAATCATAACACTTATAATATATAAATTATTACACCAAAATAATTATTGGTGTAAAAATGTTAATCTAAAGAACAACTTTCAATTAAATAAATAAATACTTAATTAAATGAAAGATACCACATAAAATGATATTGATTCATTTTAGAATTATGCTCAAAGTCAAACTTTTATAATTAAGATAAAAAAATCATCTTGATTCAGTTATGAATGTACATCCTCACCACTTTATCAAGATCCTTTCATGCTTATACTAAATTCTTTTTATTTAGAACATACATGTAACTAGAGCACAAACAGGATTTCAGAAACCTTAAAAAAAAATTGAAAACCTTTCACTATATCTTTAATTTAGACTCAAGCAATTATCTATAAGTAGAAGAAACACAATGAACCCACTACCCACATGTCATCCTAAGGATGAACAACTCTGATACCAAATGTAATATCCCTATATTTTCCCACATCTAATAACCATAATCTACAATATATATAACTATTTGATACAATGTTTCAAAATATATCTCTCTTCATAGGGATTTTAAATATTTACATAAGATTAAAACAAAATATTTAAAATAAAATAAACATTTCCATCCTCCAGCTTCTCACTCAGGAGTTCTATCACCTGTAACATCATCTGCTCTCGTGTAAATACACGATCATCACAAATTAAAGAAAACAAAATAGGGTAAGTTAACTACTTTTAAAACTTCTAATGTAAATATAACTTTAATTATCAACATAAAGTCATCACTTCTCATACATTTTCATAAAATCATCAAGTGCCTATCATAAATCATAATTCATCTTTCTCATGTCAGACTTCTACTGACTCACAACACATAGACACTTGACTCTACTTCCGAAAGACTCGTGTATTGAAATTAGCATCCAGAAACCTACATCTATCATACTACTCTTTGTGAGATCCCCACAATCATGCACATAATCATCTCAATATCTCATCATCTATCAATCTCAATGACAGGGTAGATCCATTTGATTCGCTCTGACAAGTTCTTTCAAACCTCAGACTAAGCCAAATGAACCTAATTTGATTCTCACCAACTGAATAACTTTACCCATATGATTTCATTATATCAGTAAAGTTAGGATCGTCTCATTCATACGACACTCACAAATCAATACACCCTAATAACAATCTAAACACGATATTTCCTTTCTTGAAAATACCATGTCTTGATCACACATGACAAGAATATCATTAAATAAAAACCAATTTTAGAGAACAAAAATAATTAGTTGTTATATTGACTAAATTAGATACTATTTTAGAGACTAAAAAAATTATTAGTTTCTATTATAGATAAATTATTAGTTTTTAAATTAGTTTCTATTATAGATAATTAGTTTGTAAATTGATAACTAATTAACTATCAAATTTATAATCTAAATAATAGATAATTTTAAAATGATGATTATTTTAAAATGAATAATGAATAACTGAATTTCTATTCGTATAGTATTTATTCAAGTGTCATTTTTAGTTGTACCATGATTAGTTTTCTTCTAAATCTTACATCTCGTAAAATGTATATATATATTACAAATAATTTTTTTCTTTGATTCCATACATAGAACGAATGGAGTTCATATCTATTATACTTCTTTTATTGATGTATGAATGGTGACATGTTCATTGGAATGAAAAGAAACACACCTTTTTTTTTCTAGCACTTATCTTGACCTTTTTTGAAGAAAGTTCTTCAAAGAAATTTATGTTACAATAATGCAAACCTTTACTTTATTATCCTGACGTGTCATATGGACTCCTACAATAGACAAATGGCATTTATTATGTTCACACGTCAGTAGTACATAAATGTTAAAAAACTGTGTCCTATTTTTATTTATCTTTTCCAGGCTTCAGAAGTGTCTCTTTTAATTTAGTTTTATATTTTGTTGAAAAAAAAATTGATGAGTGGACAGTGTGAACGATCATGATTCATGACATGACCCAAAATTTGCACGCTTTTCAATATTCTCTTTCAATTCAAACCCACCTTTTCACTTACTTATTTTTCCTGCTTTTCTCTCTCTTTCGATAACCAACATGTAAAAAAGCTATAATCACAAAAATATGAACATCAACCCCATTATGGGGGTGCATTTTAGTGGTAAGAAAAATAACTAAAGAAAAAATATAAATATAATAAGTAATGCACCAAAAAAATAGAGATAAAAAGAAAGTAAAACAAAAATGAGATTGAAAAAATAGATCCAATATAATTTAGGTTCCTTTCAATTCTTCTTTGTGATTTTCCCTTCTATATTATGCTTTTACCAGTCTCCAGATTTTAAAAATAATAATAAATTTGGTCAAATTTTTAATCTTACATACTTTTATTGATTAATTAAATTATGAGTTGATATTACCTTGAATAAGTATATTAAGTCCGGGGTTAACTTAGAAAAATAATAACACGTATACAAAATTAAAAAGTTAAATGAAAATTACAGATGTTTTAAAATTCGAAGCTAAAACCACATAAAAGTAAGATATAAAAAAAATACAAGTTCATGTTTCGTTTTCTGTGTCCTTTCTTTCCTACTTCCATTTCGCATTGATTATCTCACCAAACCTAATACTACTAAAAGCTTTTTCTTAAGCACTAAAACTTAATTATATAAATAATTTTTGTATTTACCTTGGTGGTCTGAATACAAAGCCTCAATTCTATAAGCTCAGAATTTTGCGTTTCAATCCCATCAATTTATTCGGAGAAAAACAATTTGGTTATAAGCTCAGAAGAGTGACCAGAGTTGCATACTTCTGGCAGTGGGCCATCCTTACACACTCTCTGAAAACTGAGGAAGAATGAAAACACTTGGGGCCCGTTTGTTTTCAGAAGAAAGACAAAGAAAAGTGTAAATGAAAGAAGAAAAAGATGGAAAAACAATGAAAATCACGAAAAAGAAAATGAATGCCTTTTCACCCTTTCAAACTTTCTTTCCTTATTTGAAAAAGGAGGTATTTTTTTATATTTTAATTTTTAAATTTTTTATATTAAATTATTTTAAATTTATTATATTTATCAAATCACTTACAAACTTTCACACATCACTCACAAATTTTAATAAATTTTTTTATAATTTTTTTTTAAAATATTCTAATTCAAACAATCTCATTTTTCACATTATTAACTAACTAGAAATTTTCACATTATTGAACTAGAAAGGTATTATAAGATAAATGGATTATTTTGAAAAAAAAATATTATACTTTATTTATAGTTATTTAAAAATTTTAAAGTTAAAATTAATTTTTTCTAAATAATTAATTTGGAGATACATGATTAAAAAATACGAAGGTATAGGAAAATTTGTCTGACCTTATTTTCTTTTACATTTTAATAGATTCTTTTTAATTCATTTAATTATTATCTGGTCAATTTTATTATAACACCACAATTTTTTTTGTTTTTATCTATAAGAATCTACATAAATATAATCGTTATTGTATATGTCATTAAGCGCAGTCTTATTGTTTATTTTAAAATGGGAAGGAAGAGTATTTGTACTTATTTTAAATTCCGTCTCTCCTCACTGTACAAAAGAATACCAGCGTATTTAAACTAGTGTATTTTTATATCTGATTAATGAATTTGTAAGTAAATATAACATTTTAGAAAAAAAAACATAATTAAATTATAGTTTAATAAAATTTTATTTTCTTATTGATAATGCGGTCTACATATTAGATTAATTAAAATACTTATTTGAAAGCCAATTTAAACAATTGCCAAAATATGAAATCAGTTATAATTTTTATTTGGATTCCCAAAATTAGTAACGTTTGATGAAGCTGAATTTAAAAAAAAAAAACATAATATTATCCTTATTTAAAAAGATTTTACAAAATTGAGTAAAATATGGTGAAATTGTATGAAGGATCCAATTTAGACCATGTGACTTAGGAACAGTAAGTAACAACGGTGTTGCTGCTGTTTCACAATTCGTGTCCTATTTTTTTCCTTTCTCATTTTCGTAGATAAGTTAAGAACGGTGGGCTTTTTTTGGGCTTGTCTCATCACTCTTTCATATATTGCATTCTGCACCTCATACTTTGAAGCTACACCTCCAAAGGAATGATGAAATGTCAAAACTACTCATATTACTGCTTATTTCAGATTGGATGCGTTCTGTCTGTATTTTGAACAAGAATTACAAAGTTACCTTACCTTAGCCATGTTACGGACTCCAACCTCTTATGATTAGAGATATAAAATATGTATTTTAGATTATAAAATCTAGTAAAATTAATATTTTAGATTGTATATTTTAAAATTATATTTTAATTTTTGGAATGTATAATTTAAAACTTAAATTTTTAGAAAGGTAAAATTAAACTTTCAACTTTTATGGAATGGAACTTCAAAAATAAGAGGATGAAGAATACAGTAGTCAATGTTTGTGTTTTCATAATTGTATGGCCTTTTTTTATTTTGGAGTTTCTTCCTACATCTCTATCTTTTTTCCCTCCATCTCCATAAAATTTAAAATTCTGAAACTAACCTTTACCTTTTGTTTGAAAAAGGACATCATGGATGAGTTGGTTTGACATTGTTCTTCTTCTTTATTCATCTTGAGATGTTGGTGGAAAGTCATTTAGCTGTGCGTAGCAAGGTGAAGGAGTGGGTTGCATTGTTGAAGTGTTGGTTGGCTTTTAGAGATAAGATTTAAGTTTTTTTCAAGAGCTTGGGTGGTTATGAAATTTGTGTGGTTTCCAAAAATCGGGATGTGAGATTGTGCTATGGATTGATCAATTCGAAAGTGAAAATGTGATTTATGAATTCGTCAATCCATTAGTAAATCATTACTTACACTGTCTAGAATCACATCATATGTACTGCAAAAACAAAAATCCGCAAGAAAAAAAAAACTATAGATCCAAAAACAAAACAAAAAATACTTGCCTTCTTCTCCAAATGGAGAACCGTTACCAAGATAAATGTCTTTTTGTGCCAAGAGATGGAGCAGCGCCACCGTTGAGAGAACAATGCAATTTGTCTGTGTGGAAAGGAAGAAGAAAACGTAGAGTGTGAGTGTTGTGTGCATTTTAGGGTTTTTATAAAATATTAGGGATAGGTTTGTTTTTGCATAACATTATGGGGATGCAGGTAGAAAAACGTAGGGGTGCAGGAAGAAATTGTCTTTGTACTTTTATATTTTTGAATCCATTTCTATTTGGACCAAAAATTGATAGTCTTGAAGAAGATTGTTTCTTCCTGCACCTCCATAGGTTCTTTTGTCACCCCAATACAAAACGTGAAAATACCTATTTATTCTTTTTTACCACTCCCATAGAGTAGCTTCCAGATTATGTAATCCAGACACAAATTTGAAAAAAGACTTATGGATTACATAATCCATAAGCTAAAAAGAACTTCTGGATTATAAAATTTGGAAACTAATAATGCGTATGAAAAAATCTTATGAATTAGGTAATCCGGAAGCTAATTACGAATTTAAAATATGACTTCTAGGTTAAGTAATTTGGAATATTACAAAAGGGTATTTTTGGAAATAAGAAAATTTATGGAGGTGAAAGAAGGATATATGGAGTGCAGGAAGAAACAGTCCTTGAAGAATTAGTGTGTATATGTACTATTCATCTTCGGCCTAGTTCTTTTGCATCCGATGAATTTTTATCTGCACCCAATTAGCTTTCGAATTTTCAATTTTTTTTCATATCAAAACTAAAATTCCAGAATAAAATTAGAAACTTCAAATTCCATTCTGAAAAAAGCAATTCCAGAATAAAAAAGGCATTTTAGACAAAAAAAATCTGAAAAATAAAATCCAGAAATTCAAAAATAGAATTATGGAATCAGAAATTCAAATCCAAAAATAAAATCTACCAGAATTAAAATTCAGACATCTAAATCCAGAAATATCTTCCCAAATACCAAATTACAATATATTTTGATCACACATCCTCTTATTTAAAAACTAAATAAGACATTTTTCTCATTTCATATGGAAGCAGATCAGATGCTGGAAGCAATTTCCTTCATCTTGTTACCTTTCATCAATGAACTGAAAAAAAAGAGATATTATCAAGTTTAAGCAGAAGCACAATTAATACCACGTTTGAATCCATGTTGAGTTCAATACAATATGATAGTGGAGTTGGCATTGAAAATGTAAAATACTTTTTTTACGTTATTATATTGATCTCAACCTTAAAAATTAGATTTTTGGAAGGTAAATTCAATATAAAATGGTGTTGTTTATAATACTTCAAGTATTTTATCTTTCAGTCTTAAGGTGTATCCTCTCTCAAGTAATAATTGACTAAGGTTTAGTAGATTACTCTTCATTCTAGGAATGAACAAAACATTTATAGTGAAAGTTTGACCGTCATTCTTCATCTCAATTGCAATCTTTTTTATCCCTTGTGACATTGGAACACAATCATCAATGAACTTCACCTAGCTCTTGATTAATCCATAAAGGCTTGCAAAGTCTTTCCTTCTTGCATGTGTTGAACATTGTGTATCAAGATAAGAAAATTTTCAGTCCTTTTATTTGAATAGTGGTGACTATTAACAAAACTTGTTCTATGTCATTGTTTTCTTCTTCCATATCAGTTTTATCACTCTTTTAATTTTGGTGTCTACAATACATAACAATATAACTCATTATTATAACATAACAATTCACATATTTTTGTATGCTATTTATATGTAACTAAAATAGTCTAGATGTGAATTACATCTCAACATTATCTAGTCCATTAATTATAATTATCTATCCATTAATTTATTTGAATTGGTGAAACAAATATCATACTATAAATTATTATTTCAAAAAAATGGTAGAAAAATAGTTAGTTAATATTTTCTGAAAAAAATTGCAGGGAAATAAATAAAATGCTATATTAATTTATTATATTAAAAAAAATTCTGTAACTCTGTACTTTTCTTTGAATTTTTTTCGTAGTAGTCATATATTCTTATATTTATTAAGCTAGTTATGCCAAATAAATTTTCTAAATGTTAATAATAATAATAAAAAAAAAACACGCAATAGAAATGTTTGGAAGAAAAAAGTTTGAGAGTAATAATCTGAAAGAAAATAGAGAAATCACTGCAAGAAAAAATCAATTTTTCTACATAAGAATTTTGTAAGCAATAACCAAAATTTGTAGGTAAATTAGCATTATCTACGATACAGATAATGTAATATATGTGGATAAATCCATACATAATTAAACATATTTTATTTTACATCATCAAATTAAAAAAAAAAAAAAAAAGGAAGAATCAACACTTGACAACATTGAAAAAACTAGTCTCATAATTAAAATGTTATGAATTAAGAGACACGCAAAAAGTATACAATGTAATATTAGTAAACTACTCTAATAGACAAATAATAAAACACTCGTAGAGCACTTTCTCTCACAATGCTAGTTTGGGTAGTTATATCCACGATAGTGGTAGTTTTCATTTGTGAAAATTCTTCATGTCGAGACTTAGACCCATGATAAATGAACATGCACATTATCAGGCCAATCATTGTTATCATTTGGTTATATTCACTAGGTACATGGGGTGTGGACTTGTCCAGTGACGACAGATTGCTTGGCAGCAACATTGTGTTGATGTGTTTGACATTTCTCCATTTCAGTCTCATTTATCTTCTCTTATTTCTTTTGGGTTGTCATGTTCTTTCCTTTTCATCATGTGCACTCATATGCTCACTATTGAGAAAAATTGTGGTTGATTGAAGATGTAACATAGAGAATGAACAAAAATGCATAAAAGACTAAACTTCTCATGGAGAGTGGCTTTGGTCTTCTCTAACCCAGACCAATGAACCAATGCTTGTTGCAGTTTCCTTTACGATTTCCACGACTTTCTTCGCTCCCTATATTTTCAATCTTTTGTTTTTTTCTTCTTTCTCTTCCAACCTTTCCAATCCTTTATATAGATTCAACTACCCTTTTTTTCATACCTATAACATTTCAAGTGCCAAAGAAACTAACTTCTTTAATAACTTATTTTTCAAAAAAAGAAAAAGACAACTTTAACATGTTTCAGATTCATAATCTTTGTTTATTTAATAACTTAAAAAAGTCACAAAAATATCCTTAATAAAATGAAATATTATTAATATAAAGATAAAATCAGGTTTAGAGTTACTCATATTTTTTTGGAAGGGAATGCACATGCTGATAAGTTGGTTAATTTAAGATTTATTCATAAAGAATAATTTCATTGGTATAATAGACTTTCATCTAGTTTGTTTTTAAAATTCTTTATGAATAGGTATAGTCTATCTATGTATAGTTTTTGTTAACATTTGGGTTTTGGTTTAGTCCCCTTATTTTTTTTTTTACTTTTCATTCTTTTTTTTAATAATATTTTTTTCATGTGATGTCTAACATAAAATTTTTTATAAAAAAATAAAATAAAATAATGGTGTAAAAGAAAGTGGTTATAAAAACAATCCTGATTCAAAAAAGGCAAATGCTTCCTACACCCAATCATTTTTAACCTGCACCCAACATATTTTTTTAATTTCCAAAAATGCCCTTAATTCCGGAAATAAAAATCCGAAATTGAAAATAATATATTCCATAAAAATAAATCTGGAAGTGGTTATTGAGTTTTGGAAATAAAAATCCAAAAAGAAAAATTAAAATTCTATTTCGGACAAAAAAATATGGAATTGAAAAATAATACATTCCAAAAAAAAATCCAAAAAATAAATTATTATGTTTCGGAAATGAAAATTCAGAAACAAAAATGAAAAACGCATTCTAGATAAAAAAATCCGTAATATAAAATTTCGTTCTGAAAAAAATAAATCCAAAACACATATTTTGGAAAAACAATTTAAGGACAGTTTCGTCTTTTTCACTGAAATCGGGTGCAGTGATATGGTGGAGGAATCAATTACCTTCAAAAAAATTGTTTTATCTATCAACTACTCTATAATTATTTTATTTAAATTTGAAATTTTTTTTGATAACTACTTATTAACTGCTTTTTTTTAATTATTTAATTTAAATAATTCTATCAATTATTTTTTTTAATTATTTAATTTAATTTAATTTTAAAAGAACGGATAACTACTCTATTAAATACAAAATGACTGAATAATCAAAATAAAGTAATAAAATAAAATATTAATATAAAGATAAAATAGAAAAACGGTTAAAAGGATAATTATCTTTATATAGGTATAGATTATTAAAAATTATTAATATTATTAAATATTATCACTATTATTAAATATCATAAATATTATAAATATAATTAATATTATAAATATTATTAATATTATAAATATTATTAATATTATTAATATTATTAATATTATAAATATTATTAATATTATAAATATTATTAATATTATTAATATTAT
>Ga0123342_1009047_pt1 | contig 12146 bp, 3 predicted proteins | sample Turbeawhitnodule_FD_89960 | JGI IMG/M metagenome (GOLD analysis project Ga0123342, IMG submission 89960) | Root nodule microbial communities of legume samples collected from Mexico - Turtle bean Mexico white nodule | ecosystem: Host-associated > Plants > Roots > Nodule | place: Mexico: Nepantla... | reverse complement strand
TCATTTATGTTTTTTTTTTTTTGGACTATGTTTGAATAGACACTATATATTTATTTTTATGTATGGGGAAATGTGTTTTTGTCTTTCTTTATATATATATATATATATATATATATATATATATATATATTTGACAACCTAGTGAATCTGTTTAATTTATTTGTATCTGATAAAAAAAAAATATTAAATCAGAATTTAACATGTTATTTAGAACGAGATGTTATTTTGAATTTCACTTATTTTTTCTTATAACAGTTAAAAAATCTCTTAAATATCCTAATTTATTTATTTTATTTTTTAATCTAAAAAATTATCAAGAATTTTTAATTTATAAAAATTCAATTATATAATAACATTAATTTATCATAATTACTTAAAACCAAACACGTATTCAATTACCTTGATATTATTATTAAGTTTAAACAAAATTAATAAAATTAAAATTTATATACTAAAATTGTAATTTTTATTTATTTACTAAAATCAAAATATATTAATATTTATGGGACTAAATCAAATTATTTTAAGAAAGATTAGCATTTAATAAGTAAGTGACATATATAAATCCTCCTACACTACTTTTTAATCCATCAATAAAAGTAAATACATTTAATAATTCAGCCACATAAAATAAAATTTCTTCAATCATCTCCTCATTTATTAAGAGGATTAACAGAAAGATCTTGAACAGTGAATTAAAATATTCTATTTATTATATTAAAATATAAAAAAACCTTCGTTTTTATTTATTTTATTTTTAAACATTTAACACGCTCACTAAATATATTTAACACGTTTAAACACAAGGGCACTAAGGAAATAAGCTATTAAGGGTATAGATCAAGGATTTTATAAATGAGAGTTAGCAACTAATGGTCTCACATACCTGTTAAAGAAGAAAAAAAATTAATATATTCATGTAAATTTTATATTGTGCACCCATAAAGATACCATGAGGAGTAGAAAAACGTTTCAATTTAGAAAAGTACTTACTATATTAAAAGTTCAAAAGTAGTTTAATACTTACTTTTGCTTAATTTAAGCAAATTTAATACAATGTAAAATAATGATATCAAACCATGTGCCATGGATATATATTCAAAATTTCTTTAATAACGTTTAACATGCAAAAACTAATAAACCTTATTTATCTTTTAATTTTTTTCGTTTTCTAAATCATTGATAATTATCATAAAAACGCTAACTAATATTTTCCTATTAAAAAGTGAAAAGCGAAAAATTAAAAAAGAACAATTAAAACATAGAATTCTTATATTAGAACTTTATCAAAATTAAGCTAGATCAAATAGAAATTATTAACATCATATCTACATATTTTGATATTAGATATAAATTTACTCACAAGCTTGCTAATAATTTAAAAACAGAATTTGAATTTTATCATTATAGTTTATAGGGAATAGAGATATCATAGGATCACTTAGTAATGGGCTATATCATGCCAAATTTTACAAAATTATTTAAGACACTTAATTCATGAATAATTTATATATAAGTACCTACGTAAAGTCTCATGACTATCATTTACGTTTTTTTTTTGTATTGAAATAGCCTAAGAATATGTAGCATTCGATGCAGGGCCAGTTGAAATTTTATTGATCTTTATTCATTTTGATGACGCAGTGCTTATGGTATATAATGATCATTTTCAATTCATCTCATTATGAAATTATTTAAAAACACTGTTATTATTTGTATTATGTTTGCTATTAATTATTACAAAATTCTTAAATAAAATTACTTTTAAAGATTTTTTTTAATTATTATATTAACTAAATTTCATACTATTTTAAAAATTAATTTTCTTTTATTAATATCTAAATTAGTTATTATTATTATATATTAATTTAAAAATTATTTATTAATAATAAAAACTAATTTTATATTAAACATAACTATCCAACTTAACATCTCAGCTATAATAACACTTTAAATAACAACAATTATCTATAATTATATAAAAAAATTAAAAAAAAATCAATAAATTTTTAAAATATTATCTAATTTATAGTGAATATTTTAATTAATTATTTTATTTCTAAAATTAATCTTAATAATTTTTTAATAATATGCATGTGCATTTTTTTCTGAATACTAAATCATTTTAAAATAAGTATATATACATATATATATATATATATATTAATATGTCATGTAGAAAGTTTTATAACAATGAAACTCTAATATGTATTATCACAGTCCTAGGAAGTATTATTTTGACCTGATTAGTATTAATATTTGACAGTGAATTGCAAAAAAAGATGATGAAATGATTTACATGGTGAAGACAATGTACGTATTTATAGCAAATATTGAATAGTGTTTGTTATGGAACATATATATTTTATGTTGACGGTCGAGAGTTAGGAGAACATGAGAGCAAAGAAGTAGGTGTTGTTGTCCATTTTAAGGCACTATAATCTGCAGGCACTCTAGTGAAACCAGAAACTATCCCTACATATTAGAGGGACCAAAATTTCCTATGCATTTCACTCAGTAACTCTTCCACAGTTAGTAAATAATACACACCAAACATCTTATTCACAATATTCTTTCAACTATCTGCAAAAATATCACTATTCACTTTTCTCTCATTTAATCACATTAAATGTATTCAAGCTCTTCTCTTTTCATCATATTCTTTTTTATGCTTTCAATCATATTTGCGCACTGTCTATACCAGACTCGTGTTTAAGAAAAACAAATCAAATCCAGTTCCTTCCAGTTAATAAAACTTGTCAAGTTATATTTTAATAAATTTATAATTCATTTGACTAACTTAAAAATTTATTTAACTCAAAAATCACACCCTCTAACATTTTTTGTTATTAGCTAAAATGTACTGAATATTCTATGTTTTACTCAATTTTATGCAATAAAAAATACATTTTGTCATGCCCTTTCCATTTCAAACCAATTTAATAAATAAGGTTATCAAAACATTTTTAACTCGGTAAACTAGGCCAATAGTTTAAGATAAAAACACATTGTTTTAGCTTTCAATCCATAATTATACCAAACACAACCTGTGTCCACATTTAACATACAATATCAAGGTTTCAGCTAAACATGGAAATTAAACAAATACCCTTATGTTTGTTTTAATTGAAGAGTCATAGGTAATAATAGGAAATTTTTTCTTTTATATCACCTTTTTTTTTTATCTACATTCACTTGAAAATTGCTTTTCATAATAAAACATTCTATTACAATAAAAAAAAATATAATGTAAAACAAAAATTGGAGTGTTAAACTATATTATTAACTTAACTTTACCAATTAGGATATGATTGGATAGAAGAAGTATTTTATATTATATGTTAGAAGTGACAACATGATAGTGACCTCTATATTTACATTAGCTGATAGCAATGGCAGAGTTCTCCCCACCTACCTACATACATCATCCATCACCTGACTGCCATATATGTATGCATTGCTTTCTGTTATTAATTGCCACATTTTGTGATTATGGAATTAATTTTCTTGAAAGCTACATCATAATAATAGTTAATCTGAAAAATGAAATCTAAAGGCATGAAAAAATAGCTTGATTGCATACTTCGTGATGCAATGATTAGTTCAAGATAATCCCAGCCGCATAGATCAGAGCTTAAAAGCAAAAGGGTTTTATTTTGTTTTCTTAAAAATTATTTGGTTGCTAAAAGTGGAAATATTGTTGCTTTGTGATCACAGTCTTAATCAAGCAACCATGGAGTTTTTTTTTTATTGAAGAATAAAAAATATTTTATGATAGGGTTCGTGTGGCATCATATGTGCCCTTCCATTTGTCAAAAACAAATGATATGCCCTTGCAATAGGGAGCTCAAAAGATTCCCCTAAAGTGGGTAAATATTTGATTAATTGAAGAGGTGAAACTACAGGACATTCTGGTGATTCAGTGGTAACTTATGAGAATGTTAATTTTTTTTAAAATGGTATAAGGATGCTAATTAGGATCATTAATTACGAACTCCAAAACAAATTAGCCATCATTGGAGGGCTTTTCTTTTTCCTTTAACCCACACTTTGCCTTTTAAGTTTTCTCCACAGTTAAACAACCCTTATTAGTTGGAATGAATATTTCTTTTGAATAAAGCTTTATATTTGATTCTTGTTTGTTAAAAAGAGATATTTATTAAATATGATTAGTTGAATTTTATGGCTGGGATTTATAATATTTACTAATAATTTGGTTTTAAATGAAGTTCAAATTTAGAATATTTTATGTTTTTAAATTTTTCATATGTTTAATAAACATTTTTTATTAGAAGAAAAATATTATAAATCAAAATCAGGACACTCGGATACTCCAACTCTTTTATAAAATATATACATAAAAAAAGTTTAGAAATTTGCTCTCAGTACATACATTCTTGCTTATCCATACAAAACACAATTAACTTCAAAAACACACGCATCTATCCCAAAACAAAAAAAATCCAAAGTTTAGGCTTTGTTAACTCCCATTTGGTTGTTGTAGCTTATAAGAAAAAAAAAATGTTTTAAGGGAGGTTATTTAATGAGAGTTAATATAATTTTTGGAATTGATTTAATTAACGAAATTTTTTTAATTTTCGTTAAGTTTCAAAGGTTATTCTAAAATTTAAGCAAAATAATGGAAGTTTTTTTAACCTTCATTAAATTTCAAAAATTTATTTTAAAATCTCAACAAAATAACGAAGATTTTCTTAATCTTTGTTAAATTCCAAAGGTTTATTTTAAAACCTCAGTAAAATAATGGAGGTTTTTTTAACCTTCATTAAATTTCAAAGGTTTATTCTAAAATCTCAACAAAATAACAAAGGTTTTTTAACTTTCAGTAAGTTCCAAAGATTTATTCTACAACCTCAGCAAATCAACGAAAGTCTTTTTAACCTTGATTAAGTTTCAAAGGTTTATTCTAAAATCTTAACAAAATAGTGGAAGTTTTTTTAATTTTCGTTAAATTCCAAAGATTTATTGTAGAACCTCAATAAAACACTTCATATTTTCAAACTTCAATAAATAAATAAAATTAAATCTATTTATAAATCAATAATTAAAAACTACATGGTTTTAATATATTTTATAACTAAATTTTCTAAAATTTTGAAAGTGTAACTTTACATTACAAATAAGTTTTCTAAAGTTTCAAAATTTCATTTTAAAAGCTCAGCAAAATAACCTTGGATAAAAACTATTTCAACAACTAATATTGGATAATAAATATTTCAACAGTATTTGAATGTTTTTTATGATTGATGGTAGTTGGTTTATATAATTCCTAGTTTTTTTTTGTTACGAGCTCATACTTAAAAAAACTTGACTTATTTTGTTTTAGCTTTTGATGTATGTATATTTTATGTTCAATTTTAGTTTTAGTTATAATTGTTAATATTTAATTCTCATAATTTTGAAGTATTTTAAATTAAGGTCTTAATTTTAAAATGCATCTAATAATTAATTCACTGTGAAAGTGAGAAGTAATAAAGTTAATTTCTCCTTGCAATATGTTCTTGTAATCTTTAGCCAAGAACACACAGGACTTTGAAGCCCACATATGATAAATAATGCAATTATTTAGGATATATAAAACAGTGATAAACACCAATTGTTGTCGAGTTATGTAACAATGACTTGTGACCTAAGTTGAGGCAGTAAGGTGATGGAAGAAGCAATATTGGTGTAAGAAGAATATAATGCCTTATTTAATTTTTCTTCTCCTTAGATATAATAGACATAAGTGTGGCTGAATTGTGATTTCTTGTTAGGACTGTCGTCGACGACCATTGAGCTTGTGCCAGAGAGTAGTGTGTCTACGGTGGAAGAGAAAAATAGGAGGATCCTTAGAGATGGTTGAAAAATGGGGTTGAAGATTTATTTCAATTTTGAAAATCATGTTATTTAACAGAGGTCTTGAAACCTATGGTATTTTACAGAGGTTTTGAAACCCATGGTATTTTACGAAGGTTCTTAAACCCATGGTATTTAACAGAGGTTCTGAAAGACTTTTCCTAAGGTTTAAACAACCCCGAGAAACACGTTCCCCAGAGATGGTTTAGCAGGGAAAACTGCAATCCTGAGTAAATGACTTAATAGAGGTTTTAACCTGATTAATGTAAAAATAAACCCTCGTTAAAACCATTTTTTTCTTGTAGTGCAGTGTTAGCACTACAAGAAAATCATGGAATAGAAACCAATTTTAGAAACAAAAAATAATTAGTTGCTATAGAGACTAAATTAGATATTATTTTAGAAACTAAAAAAAAATGGTTTCTAAATTATTTTATATTATTGTTAAATAGTTTCTAAATTGGTATCTAATTAGCTACCAAGGTTTTAATTACCAATTATCTAGATTCTAAATTTGGTAGCAAAAACTTTGGTTGCTAATTAGATTCCAATTTAGAAACCATTTAACAATAATAGAAACTAATTTAGAAACCAAAAAATTTGTTAGTATCTAAAATAGTCTCTAATTTAGTCACTATAACAACTAATTATTTTTTGTCTCTAAATTGATTTTTATTTCGTGATTTTCTTGTAATGTAGTTGGTTCTTACAATGTTTTTGGCTTGACATTTTATAAACCGGATACAACACCATCTGAATTATCCCATAAAGAATATGAGAGAGCTATGTAGTAGTCCTTGAGAATAAGGTCATAGAAGAACCACATGACAACTTTTATATAAAAAAAGGACAAAATGAATGGTATGAATTCCACACTCTTCATCTTTATCACACATTTCTCTAAACTACATATCTTTGTTTTTTTTTTTATCAGGAAAAAAACGAATGAATAAATAAGTATTTTAGGGATACCTTAACCCTTATACAACAGACCTACCTTAATCTCATTCCTCCACCTTAATCCTTGCCACTAATACTGACACCTTCTACTCAAGATATATATCTCCTAGAAAAAATAACAGACATCATACAAACCATTGGCTCAAGACACCAATCTAAATATGAGAAACATACGCCACATGCTTTGGGCATAACCTATGACCAAGTCTTCAACTGCGATAGAGTAAATATTTCCATATGATTGATTTTGCCTCTTCTAAAAATTCTTTTGTTCCTATGTTTCCACAATTCTTCTACAACTATTATCCACACACAATCCCAAAATCTGATTAATACTTTCCTTCACTCCACTCATCCTGAAACTTAAAAAATGTTTTTTTTTTTGCTCCCAATGATACGTCGATGTCATCCCCATCCACTCATAGCACTTAGATCACACAAGCCAGACAACTCTATATGTACAAAAAAGGCGAGGATAGTGGTTAATTATAGTAAGAATATAATTTTTTAGTTTCTAAAAAAGTATCTAATTTAATCAATATAGTGGTTAATTATACTGAGGTGAGGATATAATTATAGAAAAAATTGGGATATAATAATAAACATAGAAGAAATAGTGAGGATTTTTTTTTTTTACAGAAATGGAGTAATTTTTTACCTTCTAATACCAAATTGAAATCGTTTTTTAATATTGAAAAAATTGTACGTGATACGAATTCATTGTCAAGGAATCTATAACTTTCCCAACTTTTAAAACAACCACATTTTGATAATAAAAAACAAAAATTACCTCAATTTCGTGATAAACCCAAATAGTAGCATTAGTAATACGAAACTGTTAGAGAAAATATATATAACAAACAAAAATGATACTATGGTAGTTATATACAATCCTTGTGACAGTTTTAACAAAAATAAATATATAAAAAAGATTAATTTAAAAATAAATAATGTAAAAAAATATTAAAATAATATATCGCACTACAAGAAAATCATGAAATAGAAATAAAGTTTAGAGAAAAAAAAAATTAGTTGCTATAGTGATTAAATTAAATATCTTTTTTCTAAATAATTGATAGTTAAAATCTTATTAGCTAATTAGATATCAATTTAAAAACTATTTAATAATAATATAAACTAATTTAGAAATTAATTTTTTTTAATTTTTAAGATGATCTCTAATTTAATTATTATAACAACTAATTATTTTGTCTCTAAAATTAATTTTTATTTGATTTGATAATTTTTTTGTAGTGTCCGTAATTTTAGTATTGGTATAAGAAAAAAAAATTCTCAATTTATCGTCTTGTAACAACTATTATAAACTCATTTGATTATAAAAGAATAGGATGGAAATAGAAGTGGTCCACTAGTATTGCAGCTGCCCTTATCATTTTCACAAGAATTCTTTATCATCACATTCACTCCCCAGCCACAATTTCAAACTACTCCCTAATCTTCGGACCCCATGTGTTCCAGTTGCAGATCATAATCAGATGACACCAATTTCTTTTTCCTTTTTCCTTTTTCCTTTTCCCCATTGTAGTATAGTAAGTACTCAATACCCTTTGATTTTGACACCTGCTGACTTCTGATGTGCTTCTTGCCCTAACTCTACTTCTATTACTTTCTTTTCCCAAAATAACCATTCTACATTTATACATATTATGGCATAATTTTATATAATCAAAATTTTATATTTAACTTGCGTCGTTTATAAAAATTTTGTCAAATCAACAGTATTTACAGTTTCAAACACATGATTAGTGTATGAACTAATGGAAACCTGTAAGGGGAAAAAAATTGAATATCATTCTCTCACACACCTACAGTCCACAGATATTTGTTTCTCTTATCCCTGCATTATCTTCTTACATTTGGGAACGTGCCATCGTGCTTGCTTTTTCTCCCTTGGTACAGAAGTTGCATGCTACACCAAATAACACATAGTATCAATATATATATATATATATATATATATATATAATATCTTAGACTAACATCATTTTTATATAAACTACTTGTTAAGAATTTTGTGATTATTATATACATGAAAGAATAGGAGTGAAGAACTGTTTGCAAATGGGGAATTAATGGAAAACCCTGAACCTGTTTATGAGCAATAATTTGAACTTGAATAATTTGTGTGCATGATGAGATTGCACGACACGACGTGTCATTACTGCACTTCCCTTTACATATATTCCTGGGAAAGATTATGACTCTTGATGAACATTTCCAATGTCGTTACTGATGATCTTTCCTTTCCACACATTCCTGAGAAAGATTATGACTCTAGAGAAACATTTTGTAGGCAACGGAAACAGTGTATGAATATGTACACGTGGGAACACGTAATCTTAATAATTAATGTGTTTGGAACAGTTATGATGTTCCTCCTTTTTCACCAACACACTGTTAATTCCTTACTGAAACATGTGATGTGAGAGTGCGAGACTAGTACACTACAGAACCATCCCATGAATGAATCATTGGTTGGCTGTAATTAATGTGCTCATCATGGCTAAATCTGTGTGCCTACCTTTTTCTATTTTTTTATTCTATGCTTAAGTAATGAGAAAAACACTACGGATATATGAAACCAATTGGTATATATGTTTGTCAGTTCAACCCCACTCAAACGTGACTATCCTTACCAGAAATTATTATACCAGTAAAAGAGAGGAAAAAAACTCTTTAATTTTATGTATATATTGAGATTTTCAACCAAAATTAGTGTACATATAGATCAAGGGATAGATCTAGAGTTAATTATGCTCTTAATTTAGAACTCTAACTAGCAATTATGTTGAGAAAGTTTTGTCACCTATAATCATTGTTTTTACTTATACATTTGTCTTCAGTAAAAAAAACAAAGGTGATATGTAAAACATACAAATTATTACTAAGAGAAAAAGGCACTTTATTTTTTTTCCTTATAAACCCTATCCCTGGTCCCTCAGTTAATTGAAGCAATTTTCTTGTAGTTGGCCCATGGGGAAAAAGGAAAAACAAGTAGTATTTGTTTAGTGGGAGTGGACTATGAAGGCACATGCTAGTGTTCCAAATTCGATGTTTGGACGAATAGGCAAGTTCCAAATCTGTGTGCGATTCAATGTGATGGATAAAAATGAGTGCATGTGCCTTTATGTATGATTAATTAAAATGGCCCTAATGATTAGAGGACATATAAACTTGGACTGTGCAATCTTGCTTTCGGAAAGATAATTCATCAGAATAATACTTTAATATATAAGAGTCACTCATTCTTATAGCTAACCTAAGAGGCACCAAACTCCTGAAGGCTTCTGAGAGCTAGCAAGAGGGGGTGTCACAATTTACTCAAGATTCTGATTCTGCTTTTGAGCAGAATCATTTGTGTTACACTCACTGGTATGCCAACAATACCAGCCACCCCGTCCAATACAATTTTAAATATGGGCAAATAGAATCATAAAATTCTCAAACACCAAGTAGGCCCTTCTCAGTGTTGAATAATGCAATCTAATGTGATGGTTTTAACAACATTAATTCTTTGTGACTCCCCTCCATGGTAAACAGTATATTATTTTTTCACAATTAGTGATGAGGGTGTATTATTACCATCTGCATGATCCCAGAATATTTTTGAAGAATTTGGAAGGTCTTGTAGCAGAAATGAGTTATTTCATTCTTGGTCCAAACATGGCATTCTTCAAATTGTGGGGTTTGGGGTGGAAAAACATCGTGGGTGGGCCACTGGGGTAAGCAAAAAAATGGCAGTCCGTGATAGAAAAGGGATGAGGACGTGCAGCTGCAGAATAACAAGATTAGGAGCAATAGTATAACGTCCAAATGCAGAACTGTGACAAGGGAATCCAAATGGCGCCAACTGTATAGGAATCTAATTATTGTAGTCAATAGAAAGAAGAAAAAATTCAAAAATGGAAGGAAGCACACACATCACGCTGAGAAAAAAAAAAGGTGTTTCCACGACTAGAACCTTAGCACAGGAAATAATGGAAGCATTCACAAGATTTATTAAGAAAACTCTGAAAGGAATTATTAGCAATTACGTGATCAGCATTAAGAGGGGCACCAAGAAAAGTAGAAAAAAGAATCCTTGCTTTTGTTTTAGAACCACTTGGTGTACCAATTTTACTTCTCCCAGCTTAGAAGAATGCATTTTGGAATCAAACTGATAAAAAGATTGGCAGAATGTTTTTATTCGATCAAGTGGGTCGAGTCATCTGCACAACATTTTCCTTTCAAGAATTTAAAATTTTCAGCATCTCAATTGTTTACTCTCTTGTGGGTTTTCCAGTTGTGTCCTCAAAGTTTATCATAATCATTTTATATTGCTGTCATGCCTGATAATTCCATTGGATATGAATAGAATCGGAATGAGTTAAAAAAACTACAAATAGAATGATATTCCCAATTTTTAATGTAATGTGATGAAATTATTTCTAATCCGATCAATGGAATTAATGCAGAATGGAGTCAGATGTAATGTTTTAAAACTGCATATGCTTTTAGCTCTGCAAATTAATTTGAGGTATTGTAAAATGTATATAAAAAAAAGTGACTTCTTAGAAGAAGAACAACTTGTGCAGTTTTTCTTGCACCTTTCAACGATTGTGAATAAAGTTAACCCAAAGGGCGTAAATACCCTTCATAAGAAAAATAAAGAAAACTGGTTTTTCCTCTTGAAATATTTGCATTCTATTTTTTATATAAATTTAATGGTAAATGCTGGCTACATTATAGCAAATGTGTTTAGATAAAATACTCCATATTTTATGATACTTGAATAACAATTTTGTTTCACAATATTATCAAGGTTTCACTTTTGTTCCACGGATTTATATTGTCAAATTTCAAAAAATTATTCAGCAATTAGAAAATAGTTACAAGGCATGAAGGTAAGTTATTAACATTAAAACAAATTTAATTAAGAGACTAAATTTAAAGAAATCAATTTTATTATTATGTATATAAAATATTCAGAAAATAAAATTAAATCTCACTATATGATGCATTATTTATTCCAACCCTAAACAAATCCCCATTAAAAATATCAAACAAAGAATTATATCTAACAGTAATCGGATAAATTCCCTATCTAACACTATTTACACTTTTATTTCCCTAACTAGCACTCTTTTGTTTTTATTTCCCTATTTAGCACTCTTTTGTTTTTATTTCCCTATCTAACACCCTTTTATTTTTTATTTCCCTATCTAGCACCATTTCAAAAATAAATTAAAAAATAATAAATTATTATTTTTTTGATAATTTTAATTTTGAATGCATTAAAAAATAAATATTTTTAATGTTTAAAATAGTTA
>Ga0123342_1009046_pt1 | contig 12146 bp, 4 predicted proteins | sample Turbeawhitnodule_FD_89960 | JGI IMG/M metagenome (GOLD analysis project Ga0123342, IMG submission 89960) | Root nodule microbial communities of legume samples collected from Mexico - Turtle bean Mexico white nodule | ecosystem: Host-associated > Plants > Roots > Nodule | place: Mexico: Nepantla... | reverse complement strand
GTTTAGACGTGGTTGTAAGATACCCTGGAAGCAGTGTGAATGAGACTAGTCTCTCCTTTGTGATTGATTTGAGGACTGTTCTTCCACAATGGGTTAGGGTTGGATTCTCCGGTGCCACGGGACGACTGGTTGAAATTCACAACATTCTTTCTTGGACCTTCAATTCTGCGTTCTATTAGAATTTCTCCCTTATGCTCAATGCTCTTTTTCTTATTGCTTATTGTTAAGTTCCTAATAACTTACCTTTCTCCACTTTATTCTCAATAAGGTCATTCATATTTTAAATCAAATTCAGTTTCATCAGAAGTGCCTCTGCCCAGTTTTCAGGAGTGCCAAACTTGTCTACAATTTGATTACTACTGCACGTAAATTGTTACACTACATTTAGTTTATAAACAGCTTCAATAAGTAAATATCTATTTACTATAATCTATCCAAGAGATATTTTGGAAAGATGTATGAATGGTAGGGCGGTTTCAGTTATACAACTATGGCAATGTTGATTTATAAAAATAAGTTAAATTAGCAATTAACATATTAGTTACTGACATAGCTTATATGCTGATGAGGAGAATCGACATGTATAGTTTAGTTGTGGCACAAAAAATGATATAGAATGTGTCTCGTTAACATTGATTCTCATTCACATTGATTGTGACTGGAACAAATATGTAGAATGAGGTATCATTTTCTTGAAATTTTTCATTAGACAGAAAACCACCCCATCATGGAACCCAATATCCAAATTTGGAAGAATGATAGCAATTTATAGAAAAACACGCAAACACAGAAAACCTAAAAACATGATTAACAACACAATTCTTAAAAAGTCTACGAGTGACAATAAAAAAGAAGATTTTAAAACAAAGGTAAACGTTGTAAGAAACTAGGAACTTCTCTTAGGAACCATAGGAATGTGAAAGAAACTAGGAACTAACCATAGGAATAAAAGGGTAATGATAAAAGTAGAGATAAAATATGAGAAGAAAATTAAAACTAAAATAAAATTTAAAATAAATGTAGAGAATTATTTTGAAATAACTTTGCAATTTACCGGAGGTTAACTAACCTCCCTTAATTAAATTTATTATTGAGATTATATTGATTTTAGATAAAAAAATATTCGTTAAAATTATTTTTTTAAAACTTATATTTTCAATAATTTTAAATAATTTAGTTATTAAATATATTAAAACTATATTTTTAATTATTTATTTATAAAAAATTTAATTTTATTTATTTATTAAAATTTGAAACAATCTCAAATAATTTATTGAAATTTTACAACTGAACTTAATTAAAGTTAAAAAATAATTATTTTACTAAGATTTTATAATAAATTTTTACAATTTAACGAAAATTAAAAGAAAAATTAATTATTTTACTGATATTTCAAAATAAATCTTTAAAATTAAAAAAAAATCTTCGTTGTTGTTTTGTTGAAGTTTTAAAAAATAAATCTTTAAAATTGAACGGAATGTTACTAAAACTTTTATTATTATACTAAAATTTTAGAATAAATTTTTAAAACTTAATTAAGACTAAAAAAACCTTCATTAAATAACTTTCACTAAAAAAAAATAAGAAATTAAATATATGGGTTCCAGTTGCTATCTCGCCAATTTCAACATTATTTTAGAGTTTCGCAAGAGATGGAAAGTAGTTTACAATAAATTATTTTGAAATTTTATTTTATTTTTAAATAAAAAATTGTTTTTTTAAAGATACTTAATCTCCACACTCAGTATTGGAATGGTATTGATTCAAATAAAATCGCCTTGATTGTGTAAATGGCGTATAACTAATGCATCTATTTTTATATTCAACACCTCGTAACTTCAAAGTAAATCATAAAAAATTGATCACTAATTTCTACTAAAAAATATATTTTATTGAAAAGAAATCCATCATAATTTTTGGGTAGAAATTTAATCATACAAGAACTAATAGATATTTTGTATTAATATAAAATTGTTTCATCTTCACAAATGATTTCAAATTTTGAAGTGGTCTTATCCTCTCAAATAAGATTATATTTATTGATGATATAACTGGTCTAATAAATATATAAGTAACTGGTCACATGGCTGTATATAAAAATAAGGCTATATTTAAACAAAAAAGGATTTTTTTTCATAAGTTAAAATTAACTTATGAATAAATTTTATAATAAAAAGTTTATAAAAATTAAATTTTAACTCTAAAAATTGTTTGGTTTTTTCTCCTTTACTTTTTTTTTTCAAAAAATACTCATGAAAAAAACTGCTCAAAGATATTCAATTCTGAGTTTTAGAAAAGGTACACAACTTTTGCAAACGTGCTTCTATGAGAAAAGAACTTCATTACATTTTATTATTTAAAAATATTCAGAGAAAAAGAGCCGGCACTAGATTTATTTGTTTTGGTTATCGTCATCCTTAACTTTCACAAATTGTTTCTTGTTATTGTCTTAGTGAGTTATTTCTTAATTTGACAATGGATAATCTGTCTTGTTACTCATGTCTCATTCAATTAATAATAATAATAATATATATATATATATATATTATTTGGGTTTCCATAAAAACTTTTCAAACATAAAATAAAAATGCAGGCCAGTACTGGAAACTTTTTGATGGATGTCTTGGATTAGGTCAACGGCGTGTGTATTAAAATAATCGAGAAAGTGTTTGTCAAATGAAAGTAGAAGATGTGAAATTATATATTTTAACAATCATATGATTGCTTGGCCATGTACCACTTTTATTCCAGAAAAGAAAATTCACATATAAAAAGATCAATAAGAAAAAGGAGATTTTAGAATTTAAAATCTTAATAACCCAATAAAAAGTCTTCTTGTAAACTTCCATATATTCGTGTATTAGCATTTCAATTGTATATAAGTATTTCAATTTGTGAAATGTAAAATTTGTTTGGAAACAATTTTTTTGGTTAAAACAAATTAATTTTTTATAAGTTATTTTCTACCTATACTCTTAATTTAAATTGATGAGCATAATTTCATTCACACTGTCAGTTAATCTTGTATTTTAGTCATAGTAGACGGTGTAATATTTTTAAAACAGACGGTCTAACTAGATGTTATAAGGGTCTGACTAGAGAGACTGATATAAGCGTCTAACTAGACAAATTGATATTAGCGTCTGACTATACAGGTTGAATGAAGTTCATCACTGCAAGTGGATCGAAACACGCAAAAGTTCAAGTTGTTTTCTTAAATCAAAATGGGAAACAGAATAAAATCTACAATATCTCATCAACATAATTGGAATCAAATCTTTTACAGAGATATTCTCTCGAATTTCTAAAATTAAAATCCCTTGTTAAATGCACAACAAATAGAGCAAACCTCTTTCGAAGATATTATTTAAGTAAACCTTTTTCAAATATCTATCACAATAGTGCTAAGTTTAATTATAATTAATGCGCAAATATGAATCGAGTTTGAGAACAAAATATTTGGAAAAGAAGCGAGAACAAGATCTGCAACTGCTTAGGAAAGAATATATATAATTGATAAATTGAAACAAAGAAAGGAAATATTTCATAATTGGTAAACACCATCATGAAACAAAGTTTGAATTCGATTTTGTGCAAATAAAAGAGTAATATAAATCAAGTTTCACAGTGGCGGATGAAAAAGAGAGCATTATGGTTTTCTTAGTTTTCTTATTTTCTTCTTCGTAATCTTTTCATTTTGCTTCCTCATAGGCTAAAACTCTTTGAGTTGATTCTCTTGTAATTTCACAATGAATTTTAAGATTCCGTTCAATTAAATTTTTGTTATTCAATATCTTATTATATCTTATTGTGCTAAATATTTGGTGTTTTATGAGTTTTATTGGTGTTTTATAAATTATTTTTGAACGTGTGTTGATAACTCAATTTTATCTTTAATTAAACTCTTGTTTAGTTTTCTAAACAATCTCTTAGACACATGATTCAAGAGTTAAAAGACTTAAAACCTCATGAGTAAACACATAGATACGTGTAAAGTATTGAATAAATTAGTGGATACATGTTTCATTAATGAGATCGTTTGTCTTTGGTTTAAGCATGTTTGGTCAATTCAATTTTGTTTAGATGAATGAATGATCAATCAACTGATGAAAAAATCATAATGTTTTTCCTTTGACTGTTTTATAATCTCAATCCCATCTACTTTCCTATTATTGCTCACTTTTATGGAACTTTAAATATAGAACAAAATTAATTCTAGTAAACATATTCATTGCATTAAAAATATGTGTGAAGTAAATTTAATTTTTAAACTTTAATAATTTAATGTAAATGTCAAAGATTAAAAAAAATTAATCTTAAACATAAAATTACATAAAAAAAATATATAAAAAAAATTGTTAGCTAATTAGATACCAATTTAGAAATTAGTTTATAAATTTTATTAATAATAAAAATTACTTAAATATCAATAATTTTTTTGTCTTTGAAATAATATATAATTTAAATAATATGATAACTAATTATTTTTTATTTCTAAAATTATTTTTTATTAAATAATTTTATTATAAAAAAAATGGATAAGAGAAATCTTTATCTATCTATATCTAATTGATATGACCTAGTTTTTCAATGATTTCTCATTTGAGAGCTTGATGTAGTCATGGTGGCATTCCTTGTGATTTTGATGTAGGTTGTCAAGTGGTATTACATGTGGATATCTTTCATTAATAAATTCTATGGTTTAATTTATTTCTAGACATCAAAGTCTTTTTTTTTTATAAATAAAAGCTTCCATGTTAGGTATCACTATTTAACTTAAGATCTCAGCTAGGCATCAAAGTCTTTGCTTTAATAGTAATTCTTACATAAGGTTCATCATCCTTTAGGTAACTTGATTTAATGGAGATGTTGTAGTAATTGTCATATTGAACACAATTAGTATTGGCACTTCATGTGCATTTATACTTTGGCCTACACTTGTGGATGAGACACTTGGACTAATATAAACACACATTTTAATACATTCAAAATTAGTCAAATTAAGTATTTTACAAAAAATTGTAGAAAACATGGAGTTCTACCAAATGTGTAATTTTGTTTTCAATAAAGAAAATTGATAATGAGAAATGAAGTAATTCAAACAAAAATAAATTACTTTTTTATGGGGTTCTTTTTGTTTACGCTAACAATCTAGACATATTTTCAAAAACAAAGTTAATCTTAAAAATAAAACAATAAAGTGTGAGATCAATGAGAATGTTTACAAAGTATGAGCATAAAATACTACTTTGCATTGAAGTAATGCAAGAATTATAAAGTGTAAGAAAAATAAATTTAAATAAAAAAAAATCAATAATATTGGTGAACACAAACATTAACACTTTTACTATTTCTCTTACATTCTCGTTTTGGCACCAGAAACTCAGTACAAATTAAATTATTTTTGTCACCCTAAATTACAAATAAAATTCAATATACAAATTACAACACTGATGTCTATTCTATATTTGTCGAAAATCCATTTGGCGTAGTTTGCAAAAAGACACATGCTAAGATATTTTCCATGTCCCCTTCAAATTTAATTAACCAATTTTAACTATAACCTCCATCTCTATATATTATTCCTTTGACCATTTCATAAACATACCCTCAATCATTTAGTTTAATCTTTATATCTTTTACTTAGTTTCGAATCAATATAATTATTAAGTAATTGACCAAATAACGTTGATTTTTGTTTACTCATAAATTATATTTTTATTTCTTTAATATGATTTCTGCTATTGACAATAATGTGAATGTTTGCTTATATAATTATAAATTTATATAAATAAGTACTTTTAAATATATACAATATAATTATTATAATGAAAAACATAAGCATACAAATTATATTTTAGGTTTAGATTTATAATATGGTTTATATTATAACATAAAATCATTTTTTAATAATTGCTCTTTTTAATAATATTAAAATTCAATTTTAAAAAGTATAAGAAAAATATAATAAAAAAATTCATCAAAGGAAGCCACTTAAAATATTAATTTTATTTTTAAAAGTAATTATTTTTTTAATAAATAAAATAAAATGAGACACTTCTCTCCCAACCCTTATACAAATACTTCAATGGTGTCTCAACCCTTATATAGATATTTCAGGAGTGTCTCAACCCTTATACAGAAAGGGACCAAGGTCAACCTGCTCAACACCTAACCTATTTACTTACAATCTTCATACTGTACTGATCACTAAATCAATCCTCAATATTGAAAAGAAATAAAATAAAAAAAATAAAAAATTCTAAAACCCTTTTATTTAGTATCATTATTTTAATTTATATGTAAAAGGATGATATAAATGTTTATGGTTTGTTATCCCTAGATCGGGGAAGAGACAAAGAGTGAAATTTCTCACAAGATGTTTTCCAGAACGATTCCTCCAGAAAAAGTCTAAGAGTATGTATGTTCATGTATTAGTAATTAATTAGTGAAAGCAACGTATTTTTAATCAATCAAATACCTACTTAGGAATAGTTCAAAACATGTTCTTGTCATCGTTATTATATTCTATTAACTTCATCAATAAACTTTGAATTCGTTGATGCATATAGTTCGCTATATTCTTGGTTTCAACACCATCAAACTCTTGTTCTTTGCCATGGCTTTCTTCACCTCTTCTTCATGCAGTAATCAAACCCAAAAACAAACACCTTTCTTCATATGTATCTTCATCTTCTTCACTCTGTTCCATAACACTGTTGAGTCCGTTTCCTTCAACTTTTCCAGCTTCCAGCAGTCAAACTTGAACAACCAAATAGACTTCGCGGGTGATGCTTTTCCCTCAAACGGTGTTCTTCAGCTCACGAAGAACCAACTCGATGGCCCCGTCACAGACAGCGTTGGTCGAGCCTCGTATTCACAACCAGTGAGGCTTTGGGATCAAAAAACAAAGAAGCTCACCGATTTCACAACCCATTTCTCTTTTGTCATAAAAGCTGTGAACGAGTCAATTGTTGGTGATGGCTTGGCCTTCTTCCTTGCACCGTTTGATTCTTCCATTCCCAACAACTCTGCTGGTGGGTTCCTTGGCCTGTTCAGCCCGGATTCTGCATTCGACACTAAGAAAAATCAGTTGGTGGCAGTTGAGTTCGACAGTTTCAAGAACGAATGGGATCCGAGCTCAGATCACGTAGGGATCAATGTAAATTCCATTCAATCAGTTGCAAACGTGAGTTGGAGGAGCAGCATTAAGAATGGGTCTGTTGCTAATGCTTGGGTATGGTACAACTCCACATCCAAAAATCTCTCTGTTTTTCTTACATATGCTGAGAATCCAACCTTCAATGGCAGTTCTAGTGTTTCTTACGTTATTGATTTCAGGGACGTATTGCCAGAGTTTGTTAGAATAGGGTTTTCTGCAGCAACGGGTACATGGGTTGAGATACACAACATTTTGCTTTGGTCATTCAGTTCAACCTTGGATGGGGATGGTAGGAAAAAATCCAAGGTTGGCTTAGTGGTTGGTATCAGTGTTGGTTTGGGGGGTTTAGTTTGTGTTGTGGGTCTATTATGGTTTACCTTTTGGAGAAGGAGAAATAGACTAAGGGGTGTAAACGAGGACATCATTGATGTTGATGCTTCTATAGATGATGAGTTTGAGAGAGGGACTGGTCCAAAGAGGTTCAGCTACCGGGAACTAAGCAACGCAACCAACAACTTTGCTGAAGAAGGGAAACTAGGACAAGGAGGGTTTGGAGGAGTTTACAAAGGTTTGATTGTGAATTCCAACCTTGAAGTGGCAGTGAAGAGGGTTTCCAAAGGCTCAAAGCAAGGGAAAAAGGAGTACATATCAGAAGTGAGAGTTATCAGCCGGCTGAGACACAGAAACCTGGTTCAACTCTTAGGGTGGTGCCATGAACAGAGTGAGCTCCTTCTTGTTTATGAATTCATGACTAATGGAAGCCTTGATTCTCATCTTTTTGGAAATAGAGTCATGCTTTCTTGGGTGGTGAGATACAAGGTGGCCTTAGGTTTGGCATCTGCCCTTCTTTATCTTCATGAAGAGTGGGAACAGTGTGTGGTCCATAGAGATATTAAGTCAAGTAATATAATGTTGGATGCTAATTTCAATGCCAAACTTGGTGACTTTGGTCTTGCAAGGCTGGTAGACCATGAGGTAGGTTCACAAACCACTGTTTTGGCAGGCACCATGGGGTACCTAGCCCCTGAGTGTGTGACCACAGGGAAATCAAGCAAGGAATCTGATGTGTACAGCTTTGGTGTTGTGGCACTTGAGATCACATGTGGTAGAAAACCAGTTGAGGTGAGAGAAGAGCCTGGTAAAGTTAGGCTTGTGGAGTGGGTGTGGAACCTCTATGGAAAAGGGAAAGTACTAGAAGCAGCTGATGAGAAATTGAACTTGGAATTTGAAGAGCAGCAAATGGAATGCTTGATGGTTGTGGGGTTGTGGTGTTGTCACCCTGATCATACCATGAGGCCCTCCATTAGGCAAGTAATAAGTGTGCTTAACTTTGAAGCCCCTTTGCCAAGTCTTCCATCCAAGTTGCCAGTGCCAATGTACTTTGCACCTCCCATTGATATAAGCCAATTCTCCTACACTTCATCTCTCGTCACAGGCACAACCAAAGAATCGTCCACATACTCTTCAATGTCTACAGGGTCTGGAAACTCTCCACTATTGCAATGAAATTATTTAGCTTTTAGGTAGATATCATGTATTTCAATTGTGCAATGGCATAACTTGGTTCCTTTAGTTGTGTTATGAAAATTTCAAACCATGTATATTGCGTCATAAGCAAAACTGAGTCACAGCAGCAGAAGATTAAGCAAGTAGTTGGTGTTTGGTGGCTGACTTTTTCGTTTACTTGCCATAGGGTCATATACCAGTTTGCAGTGTCAATATCTCAAACACATACTGTGCTTCTTATGACTCACAATGGACCATAGTATTTTCTGGGACAAAAGCACCAATCTTTTGGGCCTAACATGAAGCACTAAATCTGTATTAAAGTTGCTCTTGTTCTTGTTAAGTTCACCTCACTTTTCCAAAAATAATCTTTTTATGAAAATTTGCTTCCTCTGTTTTAATATTTATTGCAAACACTTAGCGCGATAGAAATTTGTTTTGTTATGTAATTTTTGTGATAAACTTAACTTGTATCATACTTTTGTGTTTATAAAATGTGTATATGTTTTACAGATAACTCATTTTTGTCATACCGTATGATTAATCATCTTTAGTGAGTTTCTTTTTCTAATCACGTTTTTTCATTCATAACAACTAGTTGATTTACCATAATTAATTTGATTTCTATTAAAAGATTATTTTTAAAAAAAATAAACAACTTTTATGTGTTGTTAATCGCATGAGAACGTATATCTTTGTAAGACTTTGTCTAGACACTTAACAAAAAGTTGTTTTTAAAGTGTTTTTGAATAAGCTTTTGATATTTTCGTTGGCTACACTCAACAATGTTTCATTTGGACGCACTACCGTTATGACTTAGTCGCAAATTCCTCTCTTTTTCCTAATTTTTCTCCGTTTGGATCGCTTATTAAGGGCCACATGTTATGTTATGTTGCCTATGCATAACAAATTTGTCACTTTCCCAAACAACTGACATTTTTATTTTTCACATTAAAACAATGTGTGTCTTTTCTCTTAGTATTTTTCTTGTAAGCTTATCCTTTGATACATAAACAGAAACATTAAAACACCCCTAAAAAAGAAGAAACACTCACATCAACAATGCTATGGAGTTGACCTTTGAAGACACTGTAACTCTAATTTCTCATATCCTTTTTTTTCTTCTTAATATATTCCTTTTTTTTTTCTTTCTCCCTTTTTCTTTTCTTCTAATTTATATTATAATTCTTTCTTTTTCATTTCCACTTATATTTGTTGAAGGTGAAAACATGACCAATCGGACTGGATTGACTAGACCTCATGTAAGTGTGCTTAATTATTGTGTTTATCTATAATCTCTGTTTAAGAGATCTTTGTGTTTGTAATAAAATTGTAACAAATAAAATAAAAACTTAATTAGTTGTCTGTAAGTTGCAGATGGACGATCGAATCACGTTAAATCATGTGTTGTTTATTTTATGAAGTTGATTCGTGATTGTGTGTTATGTATTTTTTTTCCTTCAATATTATGGATATGTGTCTAAATTGATGTAAAAATCACCTAGTAACATATCATTTACAATTAATTATATTGCAATGAAAAACTATAATTAATAAAATCAAACACATCCTTAACCAATTATCATAACCTTATTTGATATTTATAATTTTATTATGTTGCACTTCTTCCTTCCCAAAAGCAATTTGTCCTTGAATATCAAAACCTAATAATTCATAACGATCATAGCTACCTTTTCTCCATAAGTAATAATAGGTTAGAGAAAATAAATGTATTCCAAGATTTTTCAAACCGATAACATTTTCAACCCAATTATTCTCTTCCCATTAACTATTTCTACAAAATCTCATTTTTTTATTGTAACGGTTCTTTAAGATCTTAATCCTGACCAATGAATTGCTAGGTCTTTGTTCTTAAGGCTCTAGATTATCATAACTTTCTTTTATCTATAAGCTATCCATCTTTCACCAATTCAAAGTATATTCATGATTTATTCCTTCAACATATCATGATTCTTGACTTCAGCTTCATATTAGTTTTACATGGTGTGTAAAATCTAATAGTATAATTTCTCCTTGATCCATTCAATCAATTAACAAGTAGATCTATCCATTTTAATTTTATTGGATGATAAATGATTCATCCACTATTTTTCTAAATTCAATGGATATCTGTTGGAATCAAAACAAACCCAACCTATTTTTTATATTTATTTTTTTTATATTTTTTTAAAAAAGTGTTCAAAATATTTATTTTCAAAACTTGTATAAATTTTTTAAGAATCAAACCCTTAATTTTTCTGGTTTAAAATGTATCATTTTTTTTTGTTTTATTTCTTAAATTAATTATAGAATGTATTCACTTTACTTTATTTTCTACTTAAATTAGCTAAAAACAGATTCTTTTCATACAATTAATCAACTCTATTTCAATCCTTCTGTATTAAAGTTGTCCTCTTTTCTTTTTGTACAGTTTATTATGATTTCTATTCTTTGAAATATCATTAGATCACCTTAATACAAGCAGCTAATTATTACGAATCAGGAAAGACCAAATAGTTTATTGTCTAAATGGCTTTTTATGGTCAAAGAATTTGCACTTCATTATTCATCTCGTATATCTGGTCAAAGAAAATATACTTTAAAACTTAAAAACGTGTCAATGTTTTATGAAAATTTCCAGTTGATATATTCGGGATATTTTGTAATGGAGAAATATATTTTTAATTTTTTTCCTAGAAATAAATTTTGAAATTCAAATAGTATATGTTGAATTTAAATATTTGGGGTACAAATACTATTAGGCCTACATAATTACTCTGTTTTTTAGTATTTATGGAAGGAATTATAAACAATACTATCTAATAAGAACTTTATAAGATGTAATAAATAATAGATAGATAACATAAGTCTTAAAATCTTACATTATCGTTAATATCTTTTATGAAACACCACCCCCTTAAAGAGAAAGTAATGAAAGCCCAAAACGTAGGTGATGTGATGCATATTTTAATAGTATAGTTTTGGATTTTGTAGTGAGGTAAGTGAAGGTTGGGTTTATAGGAGTTTTTTTGGGTTTGATTTTAAAGGGATGGTTTGAATTTTCTCATATTGTTTGGCAGGTTGTAGTACATCACTATCGGGGGGATAATTTTTTTTTTTTTTGGCAAAGAATGAATTAAAATTAAACAGGACACTTAAGGGGTGTCCCAACCCTTATACAAAAAACTAGAAAAAAGACCTAAAAGCCCAAACAAAACCACATAAAAACAACATAAAAATTGCTGCATGGTTGCTGCAGATTATGCAGAAAAACCAATAAAAACAACATGGCAGCAGCCCCTACCCCATATGACAGTGCACAAAGCATGAACAAAGATAGCTGCATGGTTGCTGTAGATAAAACAGAAAAACAGCAAAGGAACAAATAACAAGAACCCCTACCCCATTTGACAGTACACAAACCGTGAAAGACAGCTATACATTAGTTTTACAGCAGGCTGCCACAATCCATTCACCT
>Ga0123342_1009045_pt1 | contig 12147 bp, 10 predicted proteins | sample Turbeawhitnodule_FD_89960 | JGI IMG/M metagenome (GOLD analysis project Ga0123342, IMG submission 89960) | Root nodule microbial communities of legume samples collected from Mexico - Turtle bean Mexico white nodule | ecosystem: Host-associated > Plants > Roots > Nodule | place: Mexico: Nepantla... | reverse complement strand
TCTTCATGTGGCGCGTGGAGGACACCGCCCTTAATCTGTTCAAGGCAGGTCTACCTAACAAAATGTTGTAAGCTGAGTTGGCGTTAACCACCAAGTATCGAATGCTCTCGGTGCGTGATGTCGCTCCATCAGTGAACGTCGTCCTTAGCTCCAAGTAGCCATGCACCTCTATTGGGTTATCTGCAAACCCATACAAGCATCCAGTATAGGGTCTCAATAGGTCAGGGGACAATTGTAGCTTGTTGAAGGTCGACCAAAACATGACGTCTGCAGAACTGCCTTGGTCGACTAGGACCCTATGTACCTTTCTTCCCGCTGTGACTACCGAAATGACCACCGAGTCATTATCATGTGGGACGACATCCCGCAGGTCAGGCCTTGTGAAAACAAGGTCTGACTCCCACGGGTCGTCCGGAAATTCTTCTGCAACCAAATTTACTGACCTCACGTATTTTTTTCGTTGTGAGGCAGTGGGTCCTCCTCCGGAAAAGCCACCAGAGATGGTGTGCACTTCTCCGTGAGTCAGGACTTTGTGCGCTTGACCTTCCTCTGGCAGTGGACCCAGCGAGATAATCTTTCAAAAATCCATTCTTCACGAGCTCATCCAACTGATAGCCCAACGCCAAGCAGTTGTTAATATGGTGTCTGAATGCTTCGTGAAATTCGCACCATGATTCCTTGTGAGGTCTCAGTACCTTGTCTGACTTCACTGGTGGCCTCAACCTGTCAGCTATATTGGGCACAACGATGAGGTCTTTAAGTTCTACCACAAAGTTGTGCCTTAGAGGTCTATTGCTCTCTCTCCTTCCTTCTGATTGGCCCTTAGGTTGGGTTCTCCATGTCTCGTAGGTGCGCCTCCTATCTTGATTCTTTCTTTCTGTAGCAGCTTTGTGGACTCTGGCGGGTTGCGTACACATCTGTGCTCTAGGGCATGTAGGTGCAGTTGTTGTGCATTTCTCGTATGCCTCACCCTCAGAGGCAATGTGTTCTACCGCCCGACGCGTTACTTCAGCAAAGGTTTTGGGGTGGCTGCGATTGAGTGATTTGCTGAAAGATCCTGGACTCACGCCCTTCCTGAATGCGTGCTCGATCATGGGTTCGTCGGTGGTACCCACTTTCACCACCTGCGCCTCGAAGCGGCTTATGTACTCTTTCATGGTCTCCCCTAGATATTGCTTTACGTCGAAAAGGTCGTATGAGACTGGGGCTGGGTCCCTGTTAGCAAAATATTGCTCTCTAAATAGCCGCGACAGCTGTGCGAAAGACGTGATGTGACCCTCTGGGAGGCTGATGAACCAGTCCATGACCATCCCAGTCAAAGTGCTCATAAAGAGCTTGCATCTCACGGCATTAGTACCGCCTACCAGCACCATCTGAGTGTGGAACGCAGTGAGATGCGCCTCAGGATCCTCCATCCCTGTGAAGGTTACCTTGGGCCCCGTGAATGTGTTAGGGATTGCTGTCTCTAGGATTGCCTGTGAGAATGGTGTCGAGAATTCTCTAAGGGGGGTCGCAGTCTCAGGCTCGTCTACGTCGCGCCACCCACATCGTAACTCCTCGTTGGTACGGTGAAGCTCGTCATATATTACCTGAGATGCTGTGAGATCTGCCTGCATGCGTTCTTGCTCTGCTCTCAACGACGCCATCGCTTCTTGCAGCCCTTGCATCATGCCCACCAGTTGTTGCATGGTCATCTCTTCACTTCTAGAGCGTGCAGGTCTCGTATTCATGGCGTTCTGGAAACCTTCTTAACTTATCTGGGTTTTGAGAACTGGAACTGAAAAACTTGAGTAGTGGGACTGATGTTTTATTTCGGGCCCCACGGTGGGCGCCAAATGTTCCCGCCGGTTGACCAAAGTCGTCTTTGCGCGTGGCTTGTCCTCACGAGCTAGGGCTCCTTCGTTCTGCTCTGTCTGTGAATACCTGAAAAGAAGTGAACAAAGGGGCGCCCTCGCGGCCGTTTGCACTACGACGATCAAGTCAGCTAGCAAGAAACATCAAAGGTGACACACCCTCTAAAGGTGGTCGACAACTATACTGAATCACTGAAACTGTGTTGCCCTAATCGTCTAGTGGACACAGTGGGTGCGCAGTGGAACAACTAGGGTTTGTGCTCTGTGTAATGCTACAAGAATTAGGTCAAAACTCGGATCTCTTTTCAAATGCCCCAAGGTCCCTTTTTATACATCTCTCGTGTTTAAAACGCGTTAAAGTGCATTGAAAGTGTATAAAAATATTACTTGGAACGTTCGAATCTTAACTGAATTAGCACGTACCTTGGCAAACTTTCACTGAAATATTTAATCAGCACGTGCTTATTGCCACGTGCTCTTCTGACTGACTTTATCGTTATTCCGCGCAGAGGGTCCCTCAGCGTCGCAACCCAACTTAGGGTTATTCTATTGTGTGAGCCCTCTTTCCTCGAAGTGCTTCTGGCGCGTGGGGTAACTTCCTGGGTGCCAACTCATGCGCCCCAACCTCTAGTCACTCACCTTGGGAGTGTATCTACCTTTCTCTCGCACCATGCACGTGGTTCTCCCCTGGGCGTGGCCTCCTCATGGGTCGTATTTGTCCCAGGGTTTCCCAGCGGTGGCGTGGATACTTCCCGAGTCAGGTTACCCCCTACTGGTACTAGAACTTATGGCTTTGAAGCCACCTTTCTCTTCTCTTCATTGTTGTTCTGAGCTTCCGGGGCCCAAGACTTCCTCACGGTATTACCCCCTCCATGGTCTTTCCAGCCCATGGGTATCGGGGGGTAACACCGTCGATTTCTTAACTTGACTATTTCTTAACTTGGTGACGCCTTAACCTGGTGATGCCTTAGCCTGGCGATGCCTTAGCCTGGCGACGCCTTTCTGGGGCGACGCCTTTGCGAGGCGACACTTTTCTTAGGCGACGCCTTTCTTGGGCGATGCCCCAAGCGGTCAACCTGTTGACTTTCTTTCCCTTCTTTGGGCCCCTCGAGCGGTCCCACCATATGTTGACTTTGACTTTGACTTTTGGTCAACACCCCGAGACGGTACAGTATGCCCTACTACATGGGGGCCATCCTGGCTATTGCACTCTGTACCGTTCCGTCATCGGGCGTTGACCAAAGATTAGGGTCAACGCATAGCGGGGGCCCCTCGAGGGACCCAAGAAAGAGAAGTCAACAAGTTAACCGCTAGAGTCAGTGCCTCGCAGGGGCGTCGCCCAAGAGAGGCATCGCCGAGCAAAGACATCGCCCGAGAGGCTTCGAGTCTCAGCCTTACAGAACAGAAGTAAGGTGAAGAGATGGGTGACTTCGAGGTCATAAGTCTAGCACCAGAAGGGGATATACTGACTCGTGAAGTACCTATGCCATCGCTGGGAGACCCTGGAACAGATACGACCCATGAGAGGGCCATAACCAGGGAAGAACCACGTGCATGGTACGAGGGAAAGGTAGATCCATCCCATGGCAAGTAACTAGTTATTGGGACGTATGAGTTGGCACCCAGAAAGTCAACCCACGAGCCAGAAGCACTTCGCAGGAAAGAGGGCTCACATGACGGAATAACCCTAAGTGAGTTGCTGCGCTGTGGGGCCCTCTGCACAGAATAATGATCAAGTCAGAAGGGCACGTGGCAAGGCACACGTGCTCATTAAAGGTTTCAGTGAAAGATTGCCAAGGTACGTGTTAATTCAGTTAAGATTCGAATGTTCCAAGGAATGTTTTTATACGCTTTCAATGCGCTTTAAAGATGAAAGGTGTATAAAAGGGGGCCTTGGGAGCATTTGAAAGGGATCAGATCTTTTACCCTAAGACACACAGATACACGGAGCATACCCTAGTTGTCTTCGCGGCGCACTCACAGTGAGCACAAGGCAATTAGGGCTAGTCACACAGTTTTTTTCAGTCATTCAGTACAGTTTCCTCGACCACCTCTCAAGAGTGTGTCCCTTTTGATGTTTCTCGCTAGCTGACTTGATCGTCGGAGTGCAAACGGCCGCAAGGGCGCCCCTTTGTTCACTTCTTTTAGGTACCCATAGACAGAGCAAGACGAAGGTGCCCCAGCTCGCAGGGACAAGCCACGCGCAAAGACGATCCCGGTCAACCGGCCGGAACATTTGGCGCCTACCGTGGGGCCCGATCTAAAACGTCAGTCCCACCACGCAAGTTTTCCAGTTCCAGTTCCTGAAACCTAGATAAGTTGAGAGAGTTTCCAGAAAACCATGACCACGAGACTAGCACGCGCTAGGAGTGAAAAGATGACCATGCAACAGCTCATGGGCATGATGCAAGGGCTGCAGGATGCCATGGCAGCCTCGAAAGCAGAGCAAGAGCGCATGCAGGCGGATCTCGCAGCTGCTCAGGTGAGAAACGATGAACTCCATCGAGCCAATGAGGAGTTACGTCGCGGATGGCGCGATGTAGACGAGCCTGAGACTGCCTCCCCACCTAGGGAATTCACAACACCGTTCTCATAGGCGATCTTAGGGACAACAATCCCCAGCACGTTCACAGGTCCTAAGGTGACCTTCACAGGGATGGAGGATCCCGAGGCACACCTCACGGCGTTCCACACGCAGACGATGTTGGTTGGCGGCTCCGATGCCGTAAAATGCAAGCTCTTCATGAGCACTTTGACGGGGATGGCCCTGGATTGGTTCATCAGCCTCCCAGAGGGTCACATCACGTCCTTCGCACAGCTCTCACGACTGTTTAGAGAACAGTATTTAGCCAACAGGACCCCAGCCCCGGTCTCGTACGACCTTTTTGACGTAAAACAATTCCAAGGGGAGACCCTGAAGGAATACATAAGTCGCTTCGGAGCGTAGGTGGTAAAGGTGGGTACCACAGAAGAGCCCATGATCGTGTACGCATTTAGGAAGCGGGTGCGTCCCGGATCTTTTAGCAAATCGCTCAACTGCAGCCGCCCCAAAACTTTTGCTGAAGTGAGGCGTCGGGCGGTAGAGCACATCGCCTCGGAAGGCGAGGCATACGAGAAGTGTACGATTGCTACACCTGCGCGACCAAGGGCGCAGATACGCACACAACCCGCCAGGGTCCACGAAGCTACCACGAAGAAGAGAAACTCAGACAGGAAGCGCGCTTACGAGGCAAGAAGGGCCCCGCCAAGGGGTCGAACCGAAGGAAGCAGAGAGGGAAGTAGACCGCTAAGGCACAATTTTGTGGTGGAGCTCAAAGACCTCATCGTCGTGCCTAACATAGCTGATAGGTTGAGGCCACTAGTGAAGTCTAACAAAATTCTAGGGCCCCACAAGGAATCATGGTGCGAATTCCACGAGGCGTTTGGACACCACATTAACAACTGCTTGGCGCTGGGTTATCAGTTGGATGAGCTTGTGAAGAATGGTTTCTTGAAAGATTATCTCGCCGGGTCCACCACGACGACAGTCCCGGCGACGCCTGAGGAAGGTCAAGCGCATGAAGTCCCAACTCACGGAGAAGTGCACACCATCTATGGCGGCTTTTCTGGAGGAGGGCCCACCGCCTCTCAACGGAAGAAATATGTGAGGTCAGTGAGTACGGTTGCAGAGGAATTTCCAGACGACCCATGGGAGTCAGACCTCGTTTTCACAAGGGCTGACCTGTGGGATGTGGTCCCACATGACAATGACCCAGTGGTCATTTCAGTAGTCACGGCAGGAAGGAAGGTGCATAGGGTTCTCGTCGACCAGGGCAGTTCCGCAGATGTCATGTTTTGGTCAACTTTCAACAAACTACAGTTGTCCCCCGACCTTTTGAGACCCTATACTGGATGCTTGTATGGATTTGCAGATAATCCAGTAGAGGTACGAGGCTACTTGGAGCTGAGGACAACGTTCACTGATGGAGCAACATCACGCACCGAGAACATCCGGTACTTGGTGGTCAACGCCAACTCAGCCTATAATATTTTGTTAGGAAGACCTGCTTTGAACAGATTGAGAGCGGTGTCATCCATGCGCCACATGAAGATGAAGTTGCCAGATCTTAGTGGTAAGGTAATTGTGATCAAGTCGGATCAAGAAGAAGCCCGTAAGTGCTATGAAAATAGCCTAAAGACAAAGAGGGGCGTGGTCATGGTGATTGAGCGACCATTCGTTTCAAATTCGCAATTGGAGTTAGAGCTGCTAGAAGAGGCGATGCCCGATGCATCCGCAGGGCCGATGCCTATAGAAGAGGCACATATGGAAGGAAGAAACGGCGATGCCTCGCCGATGCAAGGAGTACACGGAGAGGCCTCGCCCAAAGAAGGAGGGCCAGAGGAGGCGATGCCCGATGCATCCGTAGGGGCGAAGCCTATGGGAGGAGACCCCACGAACGGGTCTCTTGCAAAGAATGTACAGAACGAGTGACCCCGACCAGAGGAATAACATAGTAGAAAGACAAATAGGGGGTAAGGTGTTCAAATTAGGGCGTTTGCTGAGCTAAGGAGAACAAGAAGAGGTAGCTGCAGTAATCTCACGTCACCTAGATGCTTTCGCGTGGACTGCGGCGGATATGCCAGGTATTGACCCAGATTTCTTGTGCCACCATCTCACCATGGACGCAAAGGTGCGCCCTGTGAGACAAAGAAGGAGGAAGTTCAACGAAGAGCGATGCCTCGTCGTAAAGGAGGAAACACGGAAGCTGCTCAGCGTCGGACACATCAGGGAAATACAATACCCTGAGTGGCTGGCCAACGTAGTCCTAGTAAAGAAGGCGAATGGGAAGTGGAGGATGTGCGTTGACTTCACAGATCTGAACAAAGCATGCCCCAAGGACTCGTACCCATTACCCAACATCGACGCATTAGTGGACACCGCCTCGGGCTGTAAGATGCTGAGTTTCTTGGATGCTGATCCTGCCGGTTGACTTAGCGCTAGAGCGTTGCCTCGTCACGAACCTCCTCACCAGCTTGACTCCACGTGCCCTTCAAGTCCACACCACAGAAAGCCTCTATGAGAACCTGAAAACACAAGGTGGCGCCTCTGCGGCCGGTGGCGCTCCGACGCTCAAGTCAGTAACAAGAACACCCAAAGACTGAGAGAAAATATACTCTGTAGAACCATACTAAAGGCACACAACCCTAGCAATGAGCCGTAATGAAAAACGTACCTCTGCAAATTCTGTTAAGTTTACCTTTATAGCTACGTTTCTTCTCTCTCTAGGCAGTTATGCTTTTGGACGCGTGGCTCGCATCCAGCCCTGCACGTGTCGCCATCTTAGCTGGGATAGCAGGTAGCGCCCAGCCCTACACGTGTCATCATCTGAGCTAGGATAACTCAAGCGTAATTTCTCTATTGCATCCAACCCTACACATGTCATCATCTGGGTTGGAGTAACAGGTAGCATCCAACCCTACACGTGTCGTCATCTAGGTTGGGGCAACTTGAACGTTATTTTTGTGTAGTAACCAGCCGCACAGCTAAGTCCCCTACTCAAGGAGCAAGCTAGCACGCAATATGCCCGAGAACACCACCTAACAAGGCGAGTATCGGGTGCAGCAAAATGCACCATCTCTATCACATCGCTTGTCGTTAGTGGTACCTTCCTTATTGCTACACCATGCATGTTCTAGCTAGGGGAACCTTGCCACCAGCGAATGTCCACTTTGGGAATCCTGTCGCTGATGGACAAACTGTTCCCTTCCACCTACTCGACCTCCATGCCCCATGCTAGCGCAACAATCATCTCGTTGGACTTACACGCTTGGACTTACTCTTCTGAGTTCCCAGCAGCCTTAACTGAGTCTGTTGGGAAATCCGACAACGTTCTTCTTGCGGCGATGTCAGGCCACCTGGTCGCCAATCGTCTAACACGTCAACGTTGTACAATCTCGGTGACAACCGATCATGTACGTTGTAGCACGCCGCTTCCTTGAGCGGCGACTACACTAGCTTCTGAACCACTCGCCCTTCTCTAGCCACGTGCTCTGCTAAACACGCCTCACGTAGTGACGTGCTAGACACGTCATCACACCCGATGACCTGGTCGGTACACAAGCCCCCCAGTCTCGAGCTGCGACTTGTTCAGCGAGAAGACTAAAGAGGTTTAAATCTGGCGGCCTACGTGGCCTTGCGCGTTGGCGCTCATACTGTTCACTGACTTGACACTTCACCAATTTCTTCGATCATTCGACATGTGGACTCATCAACAGCCATTATTCATTGTCGTTTGTGCTTCTCACAACGTTCGAAACTCTTCGAAACTCTTAAACACTTCGCACCATTTCACTGTTTCATTATCTTCTACCTCTCTTCAAACTCTCGAAACGCTCCAGCGAACGCTCCGATTCCCCCAACCACCATCTTTCTGAATACTTTTCTGATCATCTAAAGGTAACTTTTTTATCACTTGTACTGATATTTGCTGCATTTTAATCGGTTTGCATCATCCATTAACTGTCTGGAGCATACGTTGTGGGATGTTTTCTCTCCTTTGTTTTCTCTTTTCTGCGTTTAGGGTTTCTGAACCTTTTCTCTGCGAGCCCCCTTATTCTTCCATCTCCTTCTCTTCTGTCAAGTCTCTCTGTTTACGAACTCTCATATCTTCCCTTTTCGTCTTCTTGCAGCTTCCTCGATGGCTCGTTCAAAAATCACACCAAACCCTCCTCCACCTCCTCGCAACCCTTTGACGAAAACCCGTAGGGCAAACCCTTCCTCTTCCTGCGACCCCCCAAGGGATCCTAACGTCCCTTCCGACCGAGTCGCGAGACCCGCGTCCTCTCGACCTAGCCAACCTCAACCAAACCCACCACAAACCAGCGCGATCGTGAAGCCTCTTCCAGACTACAAACGACTATATCCGTGGGCCTCCGCAACCCTGCTGGGTGAGACTTCATCCATCAACTCCGATCGCGATATCCTTCGTCTCAAGAAAGGTGATTAGGATCACCTCTCTTTCAGCAAAGAGCACGATGACAAAGTATTTGTGCGCCCTTGTCCCCCCGGTGAGCCCATCTGCACCGACAATCAGGGGAGCGACGACGCCCCTTTCTGCTTCGTTTACACGACTATGTTCAAGAAGGTCAAGCTTCAGTTTCCCTTCACACGTTTTGAGAGGGAGCTCCTGACCGAGCTCGACATAGGCCCCGCCCAGCTTCATCCTGACAGCTGGGCATTCGTCTGGGCTTACCAGATTATCTGCACGCACTTGGGACATCCGGCCTCAGTAGATGTGTTCCTCTACCTGTTCGAGGCCAAGAACCCGGGCGATCGTCTATGGGTTAGCCTCAATGGGGTCGCTGGAAGATCCATTCTCTCCATCTTCCAGCAATCCTATAAGGATTGGAAGGAAAAATTCGTGCGTGTCTGCTGCAGCGACCAAGACCCTTCCCTTCTTGACGGGTTCCCTTGTACTGGGTGAACAAGGGGAAAAAAGAGTCAAGTTTCAGGAAGGCCAGGGAGCCAGAAAATATGGGGGAGCTCGACAAGGACTTGTGCGATTTCTGGAAGAAAGTCGCTTCTTCCAACGTGACCCTATCGACTGCCTCCATCATCACCTTCGAGTTCTTTGAAAGCCAACTGGACTTTCACATAGGTTTGTCCTTAAGCCTACAAGTTCCCTTAGTTTGAGTTTGCATTTCCTCGTCTCTACTCTGATGTTGTTGTTCTAATTTCGCGTATGGTTTCAACTTGCTCCATGCATTATTAACTGTCAATTTTCTGTGCTGGTTGATAACTATTGGCCCCCTTTGCAGATACGATGCTGGCAAAGGATAGGATGGCTGAGCTACGCGCCATAGCCAAGTCCCATAAGCTTGCGGCGGGCTCCCAAACGGTCCCAAACTCTGTTGCGGAGATCGTCGCCGCCCAAGGCCAATCTCCGCCAGTTGGTCCACCCGCAGCTGCTGCTCTTCCAGCCCTCCAGCGCAAGAAACTACCCCTCAAGAAGGCTAAGAGGAAAGCCCCCAAAGTAGTGTCAGACGAAGAGGCGGACGAAAGCACCGAGGACGGGCTAGTCTGCAAGAGGAAGAGGAGGGCTGTGATCGAGCCCCCAACAATTGAGAGCGTCGCCCCAAACTATATCGAGAACCCCCCCAGCGCCTCCACGCCGTTCGAGTCCGCTGGGGATGTTCTCGCTTCAAACACCTCAGTTGCTGAAGCCGTTCCTGAGCAACTTGCTGATACGCAAGCCTCTTCCCAAGCTGCTGAAGAACTTACTGCCTCACCACCACACCTCGAAGCTCCCCTCGCCATCCAACCTTGTGAGGGTGATGGTGAGCACCAACCTCCGCCTCCTCCAGCAACCTCAAGCCTCCCATCCCCTCTTCAGGAAGCCTTGAAGTCCTTCATCGTGCGCCTAAGTGCCATGGTTGACGATTGTCTTCCCCAAATCGTCGGCGAAGGGCTAAGGGACTCATTGGAGAAGTTCGAACTCGACAATCGGATCAATCAGGAGGTGGCGAGCACCGCGAAAGCCGAAGCCGAGAAGACCAAGTGCGACATGCTGATGCAAGGTTTCGAGTTTTCGCGGGTCGAAAACGCCCTCAAGGACGAGCTTCAAAGCGTGCGCAAGGACAATAAAGAACTGCGCAAGAAGCTTCACGACAAACTCTAGGACACCGTCGAGCTGGAGGAAAGGATCGTCCCTCTGAGGGAGAAGATTGCCACGCTGGAGGAGGCAAAGAAAACTGACGCCCAAAGGATGGCCAACCTGGAAAAGAGGTCAATCGTGAGGGAGACTCTTCTGGGAAAGTGAGCAAGATCGGGATAAGGCCTCCCAAGAACTAAGTGAAACTGCTGCTGAGCTTGCCCGAGTTCGCGAAGAAAACAGCGGGCTCAAGAAGAAGGCCGACGAGCTCGAGCTTGAAGTCACCCAAGTTCGTGAAGAGAACAGTGGGTTTAAGACGAAGATCGACGAGCTTCAGCTTGAGGCTGCCCATGTTCTCACTTCCGGCTTTGGTGCTGCTTTGGAGCAGTTTGCTTGCAAATATCCCGACCTTGATCTCTTCGAGTTCTCGGTATACAACGAGGTGGTAGATGGCAAGATCATGTCTTCAACATAATTGTTGCTGCCACCTGCCACTTTCTACTTTACCGCCTTGAAACTCTTGTATTTAAATTTGACTTGCATGTAATACTCTTCATTCTGCTCGAACTGTTCGATATTCATGTGCATATATATATATATGGTCTTCTAACTTATCTGCTGCGTGATCAACTGGTTTAACTGGCTGGTTTTTTTCTCAACTTCAATGTACTTTGCACAAATTGGTACTTAACTTTCTACGAACCACCTTAGCTTAAACAAACGGTTAATTCGAAACAATAACGTTTAATACGAAATCACTTACTCGGCAATCAGGGCTTAGGTCGATCTTAGCATCTGAAACCTTTCTCGCCCGACCTGCCAAGGGCCAAAGGCATTTCTATATCGTCGCCCAGAACTTCGCTGATGCGGCCCTCGCCATGCGATTCTCTTTCTACTTCAATCCCAAACCATGGGCCTCCAGCGACGTCATCTTCCTTTTAACTGAAAACGTCCCCTGCGGGACCACCTTCTGATTTCATCTTTGCTCATCTGGGAGGAGAGCTGTCTTTCGGATCGCTTTCTACCTTCTCCGAGTCTTTACCCTGAGATAACTTACATCATTGTTCCCTCATCTGGGGGTAGAGCCGCCTTTCGGATCCTTCTCTACCTCCCTGAGTTTCAGAACAATGATTTGGGTGGTGGGGTGTCCTTTGCGAACCTCCCCAACCACCCTTTAACTTCTAATTTAACTGGTCTTACTAGGTCAATATTGGTGTCTCACTCAAGGGGAAAAGAGTTCTTCTCCAACCCTCCTTCCCCATATTTAAGATTGTTAACACCCCCGACTTTTCAGTTTCATCTTGCCTGAACTCACTCGAGGGTGAGAAGGACTTTTCCTGATGCCTCAACTTGCCCAGGGGCTACATCTCCTCCTCCCCCGGATGCACGGAGGGCTTTCAACTTGCCTCAATTTGCTCACGCAAAGAGGTCTTGTGATTTGTTCTTGCCTGTGCTCGCTCAGGGAAAGGAGGACTTTAATCTTTTCTCGCCTACGCTCACTCGAGGCGAGGAGGTCTTTAAAATCTCTTTCTCGCCTACAATCGCTCAAGGCGAGGAGGTCTTTTAAATCTCTTTCTCGCCTACGCTCGCTCAAGGCGAGGAGGTCTTTTAAATCTCTTTCTCGCCTACGCTCGCTCAAGGCGAGGAGGTCTTTTAAATCTCTT
>Ga0123342_1009044_pt1 | contig 12150 bp, 4 predicted proteins | sample Turbeawhitnodule_FD_89960 | JGI IMG/M metagenome (GOLD analysis project Ga0123342, IMG submission 89960) | Root nodule microbial communities of legume samples collected from Mexico - Turtle bean Mexico white nodule | ecosystem: Host-associated > Plants > Roots > Nodule | place: Mexico: Nepantla... | reverse complement strand
TGACACGTGCAGGGTTGGATGCGAGCCACGCGTCCAAAGCGTAACTGCCTGGAGAGAGAAAAAACCTAGGTATAAAGGTAAACTTAACAGAATTTGCAGAGGTACGTTCATTACGGCTCATTGATTTGGGTTGAGTGCACTTTAGTTCGGTTCTACAGAGCATAGTTTTCTCTCAATTTTTGGGTGTTCTTGTTACTGACTTAAGCGTCGGAGCGCCACCGGCCGCAGAGGCACCATCTTGTGTTTTCAGGTTCTCGGAGTGCCAATCTGTGGTGTGGACTTGAAGGGCGCGTGGTGTCAAAGCTGGTGAGGAAAAATCGTGACGAGGCATCGTTCTTGCGCTTGGTCAACCGGCAGGATCAGTAGCTAAAACTTTGGTAGCTAATCTAGATACTAATTTCGAAACTGTTTTATAAATTATTATTAATAATTGAAACCACTTTAGATACGAATATTTTTTTAGTTTCTAAAGTGATATCTAATTTAGTCATCATAATAACTAATTATTTTATACCTCTAAAATTGATTGCTATTTAATAATTTTTTTATAATGTCCTATCAACATATCATACTCATAGATATCATCCAAAGAACATGTGAGAACATAGTATCTCAAAATTTCTATGAGATTTTAGTATATTAATATAGATTGATGTAGGGCTACACAAATTAGGGTTTAGTTTCTTATCATCATATCTTTAAGATTCAATGGTTTCACTCTACTAAAATAGATATAACATTAATCATAACCTTAATACAAACTTTAACACAATATTTAAACGTGTATGAACATTATATAATATCTTGGCTTAAAAACTAAAAACAACTTATTTTTTTCAACATTGCAGTGAAAACTCTCACACATCTCAACATCAAATAAAATATAAGTTAGATGTTTATAAACAATTTTTTTCCACGTAAGTATCTCCCTTTTTTGTATGGAATAACTATCTCCTTTTTTTTTATGGAATAACTATTGGCAGCATAATCTACATTAATTAATGTGGGGTTTCACAAATTGGAGTTTCAAATTATATTTATATATATATATATATATATATATATATATATATATATATATATAATAGGAATGATATTAAATGGTAATTAAAAAGACTATATATTTTTCTACAACGTCTTTAGTAGTTATAACGTTAGAGTATGAGTTCTAATATAATGTTTTACCTTAATACGAGGGTTTATATATAGGTATGAATTCACCCTCAATTGTTTCTCTACTTTTTAATGAATATTTAAAAATATCTAAGCATTAAATTAGAAAATAGGTAGTTCTTTATATAATTGATTGTTTTTTTTATAAAACCACATGTTCTTCCACCATACCAGTAAAAAGTAAAAAACTATTTCAACATCAAATAGAAAATAAATTAGGCCAGGGATTAACGGTCATAATTAAACATCGGTTATGAGTAAGACGTAAATAGTGGATTAAACAAATGCTCTATTTTTAGGAGACGCTAACTAAAAAATTAAAATAAAATACAATATATCAGTAAAAATATATTTTTTAAATTATTTATAAAAAATAGCTTAGGTCAAACTCATTATAAACACACATCAAATGAAAAAATAAAATAAAAACGCAATGGGTCGACTAAATTGATAAACATAAAATTAATTTTTGAATCATTTGTAAAAAATAGAGTGAGTCAAACTCACTAAACGAATGCTAGCTGAAAAAAAAATTAGATTCACTAAATCGATGCAGTAAAATTAATTTTTAAATTATTTATGAAGAATAACATGAGTCAAAAGAGATCCTAGCTAGGAAAAAAAACTAGAAATTCATTGTGTCGACAACCAACCTTACGCTGATAAAATTAATGAGTATAATAAAATCTATTATTATAGTAATAATAATAATAATAATAATAATAATAATAATAATAATAAACAACTTTTTTTCATAGAACTATAGATTACAATTACTAATATATTATGGTAGGGCTTGACAGATTTGAGTTTCCTGTTGTTATAAATAAACGTAAACACTTAATGAATTTTGTTAACAAAATACTATAAAACAGCAATGCATATTGATTATTAGAACGTTATTTGATGTTTTAATGTTGAATTAAAAAAGAAACATAACTGTTGATTAAAAGACAAAAAAACAAATAACAGACTTTTTTTCAACACATAGATAAATGTCCTAGGCCAATAATATTAATGTTTGTAACATTCCTCAAATAGTATATATAAACAAATACCAATGAACAAATTTCCTATGGGATCTCTTATTCATATCTAAGTTATAAGTTGAGAATGGAAATTAGCATCACATCAAGAGAAACCATTAAACCATCACTGCCCACTTCTGCAGAATGCAAAACCCAAAAATTATGCTTGTTTGATGTGTTTCAACTCAACACCTATTTTCCATTAATCCTTTTTTACAGTAAAACCTCCAACCTTGAAGGATTCTCAGATGTCTCAACTCAGTTGAAGAAATCACTATCTGAGGCACTAACCATCTTCTACCCTCTTGGAGGTAGAAGATGTGATTACTTTTCCATTGATTGCAACGATGAAGGTGCAATTTACATGGAAGCTTCAGTGAATACCAACATGGAAGTGTTCTTAAAACCACCCAAATTAGAACTGCTAAACCAGCTACTTCCATGTGAGCCTAACAAGTGCCATCCTCACCAAGAAGTGTTGCCCCAATTACTTGTTCAAGTAAACATTTTCCAATGTGGAGGAATAGCTATTGGCTTGTGCAACCTCCACATTCTCTTGGATGCATATTCTTGCAGTGCCTTCTTGAAAACCTGGTTTGCCATTTGCAAAGGGTCAAAGGAAGAAATATCATGGCCAAATTTCTATTCTGCTTCTTCTTCCTTCCCTCCAAGGAACACCACTGGTGTACGTGCTGGCATGTTAAATATAAACAAAGACTTGAATATAGAAGAAACCTGCACTACAAGAAGATTCTTATTTGATCACAAAGCCATCAATGAGCTGAAATCCATGTCAACAAGTGATGAAACAAAACCTACACGATACCAAGTAGTGTCTTCATTCATAAGTAAACATATGATTGTATCAATCAAAGAGGAATGTTGTTGTGACAAAACAAGACCAATGGTTGCTTTACATGTTGTGGACATGAGAAAAAGGATGGGGGAGCCTTTCTCAAAAGGTGCTATTGGAAATTTGTTGTGGCCTGCATTGGTTGTTCTTGAGGATGTCAACAAGAACAGTGATATTATAGATTTGGTTAAGGTTGTAAAAGAAGGAGTTGGACAACTCACAAAGGAATTGTTTCAAAAACTAGAGAATGATCCTAATTTTTTGTGGAGTGATGAATGTGCAGAACTAATGCTTGAAGGCATAGAAGCAAATAAGCCAATCTCGTTAGTGTTCACAAGTTGGGCTAATATGGGATTCAAGGAGATGGATTTTGGCAGTGGAAAACCTTTGTGGCTAGCTCAAAGAGGAGGTACTAAACAAAGTATTCCAAACACAGTAATATTGATGGAAACAAGAGAGGGAATAGAGGCATGGATCACAATGAGAGAGACACATATAACTATCTTGGAACATGATGTGGACTTTCTTCTATTTGCATTGCCTAATCCTAGTATTTTAATCTAAATATTAAAGAGTAAAGAAAATAATAGTAATGAGAATACACTTATTTTGATTTTTTTTTCTTTAAAATTAATATTGAAGTAAATTAAATTGCTTTATCTTCGTAATAATAAGAAGATAGAAATGGGATAACTAAAGTTGTCATAATAAGAATGAGTTTGAATATTTTGGTAAATTTTTTAAATTTGATTAGAACTCCTGAATTAAAAGGGGTTTACTTACTAATATTCCTGAATTACTTCACTAAATCTTGTTTAATCTTCTTTTTTAAAATTTTTAGTGACACTAAATTTGAGCATCCCTCAAATATTTAAATATTTTATATTTTATTATGTCATTTTAATTCTCTGTCAATCAAAAAAATATCATAAATCATTTTAATAAATTTGTAAATTATTTAAGTAAATCGATACTAACAATTCTCAATATATTTTTACGAATATGGGTTGATAGTCTAAATCGTGAGTTTTGTTGCAAAAATTAAAATTCAATTAAGATTTTAATTAATTAAAACACAACTTGAACAATAAATTTAATTTTGATGGCCATTGGTTATTTCACAGGCAGGATGTTTCCCTATAATGAATACTAATTTTGTAACAAACAAGTTATTGAATGTAACACTTTAACTTCCTCTAATAATTCACATGTTTTATATTCATAAGACTAGTATATGTACCAACTCATGTAACATAATTTGAATATATATTTAGTATCTCACTTTACATATGTTATAATTGATTCACTAAATGATAATAACTATTAAAATCCATTTAAAGCTACTTTCTAACTTCACGTACAAATTACAATCACAATTAAAAGTCATATTATATAATCAATCATATTATAAATAACTTCAACATAGTTTATTTTATCCATTTTATTAAAATGAATGGAAACACATGTCACATCTATGTATATGCATTTCTTAATTTATTCACTGTTCCAGCTGTTTGACTTCCCTCGCCGGTGGACTCCAACGGCTGCTCTGTCCCTTCTATCTCCACCTGAGATTCGAACGTTCTTGGTCAAGAAACCACTCACTTGCAAAGACAAAGGGGCGCCCTAGCGGCCGTTTGCACTCCGACGCTCAAGTCAGTATTAGGGCAAAGAAACACCAAGAGTGTATATTAGCTTTACTCTTAGAAACTGTGTACCTTGCTAGGGTTCTTGGCACCCTTTATATAGACTGAAACTAGGGTTTACCTTTGTGTTGTTACCCTCATCTAGGGTTTCTTGGAAAATGTCCCTGCACCGCCATTTAGGTAATCTTAGCGTATCTGGCACATGGAACCTTCCTTAATTGGAGTGCAATGAATAACAGAGTGGCAGCTTGGGTACCAACTTGTGCACCTATTCTCTAGCGCCATCTGCTTCGTGAGTGCCCTAAGCATTCACGTGCCATGCATGCAGCTTCCCTGGAAACCCTAACCCTAATGGGCTTTAACGCCTCCCAGGATTATTCATACGTGTCGCACCTGCATGCGCTATACACCACGTGCATGGATCCTTCGTGACTTAGGCTTCCCACATATCTCATGTCTTAGTTGTTAACTCAACATAACTCTAGGGCCCTCTATAACATTCAGACCACCAATGTCTGATCTTCTCCCTCTACTGGCGAGGTCCGATATCGATCTCCAACATCGAGGCTCAGCATACCAATATCCAAAGACTAACCAATCCCCTGGTAGGTGTGTCTGGGACCCACCTCACGTGGCCCCTTCCATTACCAAGCACCGATGCACGATGTCTCAGGTCAGTCTCTGGGTCAATGACTAAGGTCAGGACATTCACATTTTTTAAAAAGTATTATAAATTCATACTGTATTTTGTTATAATTATTTATACTGTAATATTATAAACTATGTAAAAAACACAATGCATGCAAAGAAAATAAAATTATTTTTGTAAAAATTAATTAAAACATAGAAAGAAAAAGAAAAATTAGAATAAGAGTGTATATACTCATAAGAAGGAAACAATGAAAATGTGAGTGTGTGTATGCAAGAGGACAGGAAGATAGAAAAGGAAGTGGTGATTTGGGATACCTTATTTAACAAATGTTGTAACTGATATTTTAATGGAAAGAGAAATTATTAAACTGATAAAACTTGTGTGACAAATTACATTGATTTATTATGATAAAGTTGAAAATTCTCATGTCTTAATTGACAATAACTCATAACTTATGATGTGTAGAGAGTAAAATAAAATTAATGTGCGTATTAAATAAATATGATATACATACATTATAAAATATGTATGGGTATATTTTTATGTATTATAAAATGCGTCATATATTTGACTAGTATATTAAACGAAAAATTATATCTCCATAATCAATTAAATTTATTTCTGTTGTGCCTAATATATAATGTAAAGGTGTTTTCATTGTTCTAGCTCAATTGGTTAAACATATCCTAGCCAAAATGGAAATGCATTTTGATCAAGGGCATTTTCAAGATTAAAAACAAACAAAAATAGAGGTGAAAGCAGCGAAAAGTGGATGAGCTTGGGAAATGAGTAAAAGCACACAACCAATTACTTCTGGCACCCAATTTTTATATAAAATGATAAAAATACTCTTAAAGAAAAAGGTGCAACCAATAATAAACTTCAGAATTCCTTTTTTTTTCAAAATATATTGATGGATTTGAATTTCTTAGACACTGAATTCCGGAATCTCTTTTCTAAAATACTTGTACATATTTTTTTTTTGAAAAAATATTTTAGAATTGTTTTTCCATAATAAAATTTTGAATTTCTAATTGTCTTCCATAATTTTATCCTTAAAATAAAAAATATATTTCAAGATTATTTTTCTACAATATATTTTTTATTCCAAATTTAGTGAACAATTTTAAAATTTTAAAACTAGGATTCGGTGAAAGAAGAATTAGACCAACACAGAAAGTGGAAGTGGAAGAAGATATGGGTCATAATGGATGCTACGACATGATATACCAAATTATTAAAAATGAAGTTATCTCCAATATTTTATTTTAAATAAAAATATAGAAATTTTTCTAAAAAATATGGTCTATGAAATCCAAGATTAGTTGGGACTTGTTTGAAGAAGATATTAATACCTTAACACTAATTTTAGAATCATATATTTAATTAATTATGAAACTTTGTAAATATTTATTTTACTCCAATGAAAAGAAGATAAAATATTTTTTTTTAATTTTTTTTGGAGAAGATAAATTTAAATGAAAAAGCTGAAAATATCTTTTTATCGTTTTATCTTTTGTAAAAAGGGAGAAAACTTGAAAAAAAATGAACTTTTAAATTTCATTAATTGAATTGAAAAGGGAGAATTTTAGAATTAAAAAACAATATTATTTAAAATATTAATTTTACAATTGAAAAGTATTTTTGTTTCTTCTTTTTATTTAAAGGAATTTATTATCTTTGCACGAGGTTCAACCTAGCAAATGGGTGGTCCTTCCGAATAATTTGAACTCTAGTACATACTATTCATTAACATTATTGGCCACGAGGTAACAGAAAAATTTTAATCTATAAATTCTTAAATATGAGTATTTATAAATTCTTATAATTTAAGTAACACTACAATTTTTTTTTTATAAAATGGACAGTTTTAATATCGCGATTATTAATAATATCTTATAGCGATTATTAATAATATTCTATTATAATAACATTAAAATCTTTTTTAATGAATTAAATTATGACAATTATGATTAATATTATTTATATATAAAATTCTTCACTTTAAATAAAATGTTAAAGTGACAGATGTTATGGTGGGTAACATAAGACTATCACATTAAACTTTATGATGGTTAGTTTTATAACGATTTAAGAAATCGTCACACACGCATATTACAACATTTATAAACATTATGAAAATAATAGTCATATAATACATACTTTTTTTAATGTAAAATTAAAGATATATAGGATTAAAAATCATTCCATGAATTAACGACTTATGAAGTAGGGAATAAAGTGGAAGGGTCTTTTGGAGTGATGGTGAGTTTTCTTATTTTTTTAATTTGGTGAAAAGGCAGTTGAAATGAGTTTTAACTTAATTTCAATGTTTTCTTATGTATTTTTTTAAAAAAATATGGATGTGTTAATTAAATTTTTTAATTTGATAATAATAATTTTATCTTTATAACGTATCTCTTAAACTAATTTTAATAGGATAAGAAATTTCCATGTATGTTTTTTTTTTCAAACTAGTTAGGGAAAACAAAACACAACTTAAATTTTAAAACTTAAAACCTAAAAACCACCCTATACATGTCTTAAGATATGTATTATTTATTTATTTACAAAACCAAGAGAAGAAATTAAGAAATAGAATGAAAAGAATACGTATATGGTATTGCAACATAAATTACAGGTATCAAAAAGTAACTAAATCTAGCTTACAGGGTTATTCACTACGAATTGAACTAAAACTGAATTAACGCAACCTAGTTCACTTTTTAATGAGTTAGAAATTTTTGTAACCTAACTCATCCCACTGAGTTATATGGGTTTAGTCATTTAAATATATTTTATTTTCTTAATTTATTTTATATATTTATTGAGTACAATTAAAGTAGATTCACTTTCACCTATTTCAGAAAATATTATTATAAAGATAATAACTGAAAATCAAAATGCCAACTGATATAATTAGAAAAATAAATAAATTAAACATTCAAATCATTAAAATATTTAAAAAAATTATAAAAAAATTATTAAATTAAACAAACTAAATTTAATTTGACGCACATTAAAAAAAAATATTTTTACAAATTAACCCGAGTTGAACCATGATGAACTAAGTTAACTCATGAATTTAAATTCATTTGAACACCTTTCTCGTAAAGTTACAACAAGAACCTACAAAAATATAAGTTAATTATTAGCTTATTTTAACCTGCTTGATGATGAGCAATGCACACTCTTCCTTTTATTATTCAGTTGTGTTTAATTCTTCACACAAAAAGAAGATAATTAATTCTCAAGGAAAAGGCTGAGAAGAAGCCATAAAAATTTGTATAAAATGAGATGTTTCGACTTTGACAGGGACAAAAGAGTAGAATGTGTGACATGTAATAAAAGGTGGTAAGTAACAGTGAAAAGGTGATGATGAAAGTGGAATGAGAAATGGAAAAGTGAAAACAGTTGCAAAAGTTATGGCAGTGAGTGAGCAACAACAATAATTTGATTGACAATAGTGACAGTTTTGAATTTTGATTAGATTTTGTGAATTGATGCGTGCGTTTCGGTGTTAATGTGTCGTCCTATGATTCAATAGGAATAGTGGACGGCACCGTCACTTGTTCTCATGAATTCAAAGTGCTGCTTCCACAAAACTTTTCTTTATTTATTTTACTTCTTTCTTTTATACCAATCTTATCATTAAGATTTAGTTTTCATTTAAATGCTTGACATAATAAAATTATATTATTGATGGTAACATCCGAGTTTCATTTAAAAGTAAATTTAAATGAATAAAAATATAAAGTTTGTGAATAACGTTAAATGTTTACTTTTTATTTTATTCAGAATTTTAGCTCTTTATAATTCAAAATTTCTCAACTTTCTGCTTTAGTATAAAAGTCACTATTGTTAACTTGTGAGATTGTAATGTTGAGAACCAAGAAATATAAGGAGTTCCCATGTATGGATAAGAAATGTAATCTAAGTGGTTTAATCCATTTTTAAAAAAAATTATTTATTTTTTAGGTAATTTGTTGAAATATAAATTGATTGTTTGGAAACTTTATTGGTTATGTAGGTCTCATTTAGGTTTGTATGCACGTTTAAATTCAATTCAGTGAATGTTGGACTACTTATGTGTTAGTGGGAATGTGTGACCAGTTAAATTTGGTTTCTCTATAACTACAATTGTACATAAACATTGATACCAACTCTACATGAAAGAACTCAAACACTCATTTTGCAACTCAAACCATTTTATGAAATCTTTTGTGGACATTTCAAAGATGGAAGAGTTCACTCATCATAACTTTTGAGGATGGTAGCAATATGTTTCTACTTTATTACACATGTATCTAGTTATTTTTCTCCTACCTTAACGCATTATCTAACAATCTATTTTATGTGTATTGTTCCTAGAAGAAAGCCAAAACTATCTAAATATTTTCTCTTATTCTTAATACTGTGAATTCGTTTCGAAATTATTGATAGGGAAACTTCCTCAATCTTGGGTTGATCAAGTAAGAACTAAAGCACATGCACAAACAAATGTCTCTATATGATCTTATCACTCATATCATTATTGAAGACACCAAAAGAAAGGAATGTGTTGTTGCAAGGTGATATAGTAAAGTCTATCAACCTTCGTTTTGATTAAGTGTTTTTTACAACAAAGTATAAACATGAATGTGCTTCGTTCCTAAGACAATGTGTTTTGTATAAACAAAAAATCATGTAAGACGCAAATACTTCGTATGACAGATGATGCAACAACGTGTAGTCTTTAGCTTTGTCTAATAAATGAATTCTTGATCAGAAAATAAACACCAATCTTAGGCTAACGTTGTACCTAACAAAAATATTCTTCAAGCTTATTATATATTGGACGGAGTGTTTCCACCTTCATTCTACCAAGATGATTCGTTAAAGCATATGTCAACATCAAAATCTCTTGGGATACGAGCTAAAACTGATGTGCATCAACAACCATCATAACACAAGCATATAGCTATTGGTCAAAAAAATAATTGCAATTGCTCTTTCTTCTACTCTTTATATAAAGCTGTCTTTCAAGAAAAAAAAATGAAAGAACATTTTTAAAGTGTTGAAATTCTACAAAAACCTAAGCTCAAATCCTTATGTTCTTTAAAATCTTTATATGAACGTTATTATATTTTATATAACAACCTAGAAGAGAGTTAAACCTTTGTATACATCGAAAGAATCTAAAACATTTTTCTACCTGACAAAACCTATGATGGTATAGATTAAACCTTTTGAAACACAATTCCACCCCTCCCCGCTCCCCTTTCTTGTTAGTATGGAAGAACAAATCTTAAGTTAAAGGGGGGCTCATGTCAAACACTGCATCTAGTAATCAAATAATTAAAGCTCACATCTCCTTGCTATAATCTGACCTAATGAAATTCAATGTAATGAAAGTTTGACATCCCATCAAACTTGTGCTATTATATCTATGTTATATGTTTTGAATAAGTTCCATGAAAGAAAAGTTTCGAGAAAACTTGATCTAACGATGTTGTTTTTGAAAAATACATGTTTTAAACTTTATTATTTTAAGCACCATAAAAAGGTAGATATTGTTGGATCAAAGTTCATCATATCCTTTGTTTGGTTTTGTTTTGATTAAGTGTTTAAAAATGAAAGTGTTTCATCTAAGAGACATAGGCCTTTTTTTAGAATCAAATCATGATAGACACAAGTGTTCCTTCTAGTGATCATAAGCAAACAACAAATGTTTTCTCTTCGTTTTGTTTGATAAGTGAAAGTTTCAATCAAACGATACAAACAAAATTTTAAAGCTAATGTTCTTCATGAAATATTATATATGCTTATTTTGTCTTTTTAGAGAACGTCTTCATCTTATGTTAACAAAAAGTTTTGGAGAGCACACATCTATATCAAAGATCTCTTAGAAGATACTCTAAAGTTTCTCCATGCCATCAACCATCCTACAAAAGCTGAAGTTAACTCTTGAAAAGCTATATGCCTTGTACTATCCATTACTTTTGTCCTATTTGAAAAAGTGATGACATTCTCATGGAGCTCTTCTTGGATGTTGTGAAAAATGGTGCGTAAGCTATGGTTTGAAATGGGCGAGATCCTCCTAGGAGTTGTGGTGATCTTGAAGGTGCATGATGAGTATGGAAGAAGGGAGGTTCGGCCAGCCCTTTGATAGATGGTGAAGGAAGATTAAACCTAAAAACTAGGTAAGGAGCAAGTATGACACAAAATGGGCAGCATAACATTACTCTCATTAATCTTGCAAATACAAGTGATAGGCATCTCCTTTTATAGGCTAAGGAGGTCGTCAATGTTAAGCTAAGTGCAAATGAAATGCAAGCAAAATGAAATGGAAATGTGGAGACACATGGCACATGGAGCACATGGGTGCACATGGCTTCACAAAACCGTCCCTTGATTAGTGAAGGCTTCTAGAAACCTTTAGCTAATCAAGGTTAACTCCTCCTTAATTCTAATGTACAGAAAAATAAACATTTGTCCACATGGCTATGCTATATACACCCCAATTACAGCTAACTACATTTGATGGGCCTTCACGGAATATGTGCTAGTATGCCACTCTCCCATTCATAGCTTCGATCCAAGTCTTCTTGTCCTAGACGCTCTTAGCTTGTCCTAGACGCTCCTAGCTTGGTCTTCTTGTCCTAGATGCTCCTAGCTTGTCTTAGACGCTCCTAACTTGATCTTAGACGCTCTTGACTTGGCTCTTGCCTTTCATGGAAGGTTGTGCTTGGCCCTCTTCCATCATCCCCTCCCTCTTGAAAAGGATTTGTCCTCAAATCCAATGCTTTTGCTTCCTAG
>Ga0123342_1009043_pt1 | contig 12151 bp, 4 predicted proteins | sample Turbeawhitnodule_FD_89960 | JGI IMG/M metagenome (GOLD analysis project Ga0123342, IMG submission 89960) | Root nodule microbial communities of legume samples collected from Mexico - Turtle bean Mexico white nodule | ecosystem: Host-associated > Plants > Roots > Nodule | place: Mexico: Nepantla... | reverse complement strand
GAACTCCAATGGCTTTCGCTTTCCATATTGCTTTCGTTTTTAATGGGTTTCGCTCTGCATTTTGAAGGTGTACTCTTCCATTGCTTCCGCCGCTGTCGCATTTCGCTCTCGCCGCTCCGCCACTGCTTTCGCCGCCGCACTCGTCGCCGTTGTCGTGTTTCCTCTTCTCCCCTTCCACTCTTCACCAAAAACGTGCCCCTAAAACCCCTTCTCATTCAGAAGAACATATCAATTCGAGCTCATTCAGAAGAATATACAAATGCGGCTATTTCAAATAACCGCATTCGTAAATCGCATTTATAAATGCGGTTCTATAGCTGCATTTGTATTTCTCTGATTTACAACTGCGTGCTGATCAAATGCGGCTCTATAGCCGCATTTGTTAATGTAAAATAGCCGCATTTGATTAACATTTTTGCGCTAGTGAAAATTGGAAATGTCCTAACTTGATTCTGGAAATAATGATTCACAAACCAAACATATTACTATCGACTTAGACTAAAAGATATTAATTTATTATGCTTAAATTTCGTATACGAACACAAAACTTCACACATGCAAGCATCACTAGAAAAAGAGAACTATAAATCTAAGGGAAAGAAAACTTACTCAACAATATAAACTATTTGGGTCATTGTCCTATATTATGGGTGTTTAGAACCAAAGTGATATAAACATATAATTGAAAATCTATCAAAAAGACTGATAATCGATTAAAACAAAAAGTTATTGATTTGGGCTATTCTCTATAACCAAACAATTCAATTTGGTTTTCAGTTTGACACTCCAGAGCTAATCTGAAGCAAAATAAATTATTTAAATAACAATATATTACATGTTATTTCACCATATATGAGAGACGCATGTTGAAGAGAAAAAAAATCTAATGTGTCTAGATCAGTTCATATCTCAACCTGAATTATCGTTGTCCAAAAAAAATGTAATGTGAATTATAACACTCTATTAACTTGTTAAGTACATTGTATTTCAGTTTTGGCATATAACACCATACTAGAACACTTGGTATAATTTTGACAAATACTACATATTTCATCTAACAAAATTATAAAATGTTAAATCTCATTTCCTATTATCATAGTTGATAGTTGATTTGCTATTCATGTTGGTTAGTGTGTTATATGATTGTGAATGAGAACACATTTTTGAGTTTTGAGACATATTTATTTTATAAAAAAAAAGTATTGTATGTGTTGAAAAAAGGATTATTTTTTGAAAAATATTACTTTTTCAAATATTTTTATTATTTGAACTTAGGTCACTACACTCTTAACTAGAAATAATTATACCATAATTACTAACTATAATTTTTAACCTAACTCTAAACGTTTGATTCAAGTGAATAACCTTTCTTAATAAAGAAAGTGTTTTACATGATACAATTATTTTATAAATACGAAAAAAATTGGCCAACTACAAATTAGAAACATCATAATCAATCCAAATCAAACCGCAAAATTAGTTTAGTTTGATTTAGATTTAGATTTTTTTTATGTTTAAATGAAACAAAACCAAACGCATCTATTTTTTTTTGTTTGGTTCATATGTATTTAATTAAAAGAATAAGTTAAATTACACATCGAACATCCGTATCATTTACTTTGATGTTTTCTAATATCCACCTTTTAATTGGAAAAAATACTAGAAATAAACTTAAAACTTTAGAAAAAAAATGGATGAAAAAAGTTTAAAGATGATCATATTTATAAATAAATTATCAAATAGTTAAAGTTATAATTTATATACTAAATTTTAATTAAAGTTTTAACCTTTATTTTTTAATCTTACATTTTACGTTGATTTTAATCTATCTAAATCAAATTTTACGTTCATTTATAAATATAGAAAATAATCTTACATTTTACGTTGATTTTAATCTATCTAAATCAAATTTTAAACTATTATAAAATTTGTAAATAGTATATGTGAAATTAATTTTAACTTAATAATGAGTTTTAAAGAAACATGATTCAATTGGAAGATATTAAATAATATAATATTTAATAAAAAATTTATTATTGTATTGATTATATATATATATATATATATATATATATATATATATATATATATATATATATATATATATATTAGAGTGATTAAGAATTTGTACATGAACTAAAAAGCTATAGTGGGGACAATTGCACCCCATAGTGTTGAATGTGGACCCGTTTGTTGGTAATTAATTATTTTAATATTAAAGGGTTACGTGATACTGTAATAATTATATAGGCAATTTTTCTATTAATTAAACTCGAAATTTGTATTTAATGCGTTAAGATAGTAGTATTTTGATTTGTTTGAAGGTCAAAATCTGTTATTATGAAGTATGTTTTACAACATATTTTAAGATAAATGAAATTGATACATAATTATTTAAAATAAAATACATAATAGTAGGTTTAATTTCTTAGATCCAAATTTATTAAAAGTTCTTCTAGACCGAGTTGGTTTATGAGATAAACAATAATACATACTAAGTCAATAAATTTTGAAAATATATCTATATTTTGAGATAGATTGTAAGGAATAATAAATAAAATATTTCTTTTATGTTAATCAATAAAAAAATCAGAAATTATTCTTTTTAAAACACTCATTCAAAATTGGTTAAGAAATATTATAGATCTGTTAATAATAACATTAGACGCTATATTATAATTTTCGAAAGAACGAACGTGAAAATGTTATATTCTAATATATATAAAAGGAATTCGTTAACATAATTAAGTCATGAAAGGAAAAAAAATTATTTACGACTTTAGTAGTTTCATACTTATTCATTTTTATTTAAAAAATATATATATTAAATTGAATTGAGTTGTACTATTTTGCTCTCTATAAGAAATATAATTTTAAATAGTTGAATAAAAAAAAGAGTATGTTAAAATATTTGTAAATACAAAATATAAATTTATCAACTAAAACGAAAACTAATTTAAGATTAATATATTTTTATCTAATTTATTTAAATATATAAGTGAGTGAAAATTCATATTATAAACTTATTTTATAAAATTAAATTAAATTTAGATTTTTAATATAATATTATAATTATTTAAATATTATTCGTTATTAGGAAAATTGCATCCTAATATGTAGTGACATATCACATTTGATTTAAAACAAATCTACTTGTTGAATATGAATTAAAATATATATTTGATTTCTTTTATGTTTTCTGTTGCCTTGGAGTCAGTAAAAAACTGTGAGTAAGATGAGATATTTGAGAAATTGCGTATAAGAGGAAAGTGGATGTTACTGGAATGTGTCTGAATAAATATCTGATGAGGAAGCATGAAAAAATGGACACTTGGGCGCATAGAGAGCACAAGTGAAAGAAAAAGAGAGAAGATTTTGAATTGGTAATGTGCAATGAGAGAAGTTAATGAACGTAATAAGGGGACGTAGCGCGTTTAAGTGCCACAGATGGAACGCACAAGACACCAAAACTGTTGGAATCTGTTTCCTCTCACAACACATCCAAAACCTTACCTCTTTTCTCCAGACACGTGAAAAACTGTGCACCAGCTTAGCCATAAAAGGTAGGCCACGTAAGCCAGAAAATCTTACCTCTCCAATCAAATCCTGCCACGTCACCAGATAAGAGCCTTTTTTCATATACCCAAAATTAGCTTTTGCAGCAGGTAAGGTATGGAAACGGAATAATCCTGTACCTACACATCCACGTCTGTCTGTCACGGCCATACTTAGTAAGATTTTCATTACCCAATTACCATATTGCCCTACCTCCTAGTAAAAACATCACCAACAACAAACAAATCATATATATATTCCTTTTCTTCTAAAGAGACAACCAAAAGATATTGTTTACCAGTTTTCAATAAATTGTTTCATTTTAATGCAAATAATAGTAGTAGTTAAGTAATGGCCGGCTCACATCCACTCACTCCAGACCTTGTTTTTTTTTTTACTATTTCCAATAAATAAGTTTTGGTTTTATGAAATGAGTAGAATGAAAAATGATTATTGAGTAATGTTAAAATGAAAAAGTAAGAAAAAGATGAAGGAGGAGAGGGATATTATAGTAAAAGAAGGTAAAATAATTGAAGTGGTAAAAGAGAGAAATAGGAGGTTCATAATAATGGTCCCCACAATAGGAACAGCAGGGAAACTGAGCATTGTCTCTTCCTTCGTTGTTCTCGTCTCCAATGCTCCAGCTCCTCCACTGCAAGTGTCAACACTCACTCCCTCAGACTTCCCCAACCTCTCTCTCTTTCTCTCTTTCTCTCTCCTGAGTAAGTGACACAGTCGGTGGGCTTATACCCCTGCAAATTGCCTATAGATACAGGGACCCCAACGGTTCTTTGCCTTTTATCTGCTTCGGCTCGTGACCCTCTGCCCTGTCTCCTTTCTCTTTCTCTCTCTGTTGCTGAATTTAACACTACTCACCTTTCATACACTTCAATCCCTTTTTATTGGCCAGCTTTCCCTTATTCACACCAACGTACTTCCTTTTCCTTATCCAACACCAAATTCGGTTCCTCTTTTCGGGTTTCGGAATCCATCAATCAATGAATGCCCTGTTTATACACTCCTGCTTTTCCTATCCTACCGCAACCTTTTCGCAGACTCACTAGTAAATTACCAACTCTCACATTTATATTTTTCCTCTCCTCTCCTCTGTTCCATTTCTTTCTTCCACTCTAATATTCCCAAAACCTCTTGTTGGCCTTTTCTTCATTTCTTTTTTTTAATAAGGCAAAAGATTTTGTTGTTTGTACCTTTTGGGTTTAGGGTTTTGCGCCCCCTTCGGAAAAATAAAAAAAACAAACCTATGTTCAACTCCAAGCCTCTTCAATTCTGAACAAATTGAGCCACACATACAAATAATGTCTTCGTGTTTGACCGGAGCTGGAGGAAGAACCTACGGGTTCGATTTCGAATTTGTTAAATCTTCATCTTCTTCCACCAGAACCTCACACACCTCTTCTTCACCTTCTTCAACAATCTCCGAATCCAGCAATTCGGCCCTCGCAATCTCCACGAAGAAACCCAGAACGCCTCGAAAGCGACCCAACCAAACCTACAATGAAGCCGCGGCGCTTCTCTCCACCGCCTACCCCAACCTCTTCTCCACGAAGAACCTCAAAACGCAGGGCAAATTCGCAAAGCCCGCGTCGGAGAATTTTGATTATGACTCTTCGGAGCTGTTGTTGCCATTCAGGGTTTTGGACGGGTCGTCGTCGTGTTTCCTTCTGGACCAACCGGGCCCGAAGCCCTTGGAGAGGCCCAAAGAGGTGAGCGTGCAGGAGAAGGCGTGTGGGAGCCCCGGGGAGATAAGCTCTGTAGTGAATTTCAATTACCTAGAATTGAACGACGATTGCGAAGAGAGCCTCGACGCGGAATCGATTCTCGACGAGGAAATCGAAGAAGGGATCGATAGCATCATGGGGAGCAGGGTGCAAGATGTCTCAAACGACGCCGTCAGTAACTTTCCCTGGATAATGCCTTTTGGCGGGAAATCCGACTTCCCCAGACCCCGTGTCAGCGCTCTCCGACACGTCGACGACGGAAACTGGTGGAATTTTCCGGTCGTCGATATTCTTCAAATATCGCCCAAAATTAACGCCAAGCCTCCTCCGGTGACCGCCGAGAAGAAGATGAAGAAGAAGAAGGTGGCAGCGATTGCGGCGACGGAGAAACCGGTCGTAGTGGAGTTGAAGAACGTGGAATTGCCCAAACCGAAACAAGGTTTGATGTTGAAATTGAATTACGACGACGTTCGGAGCGCTTGGTCCGACCGTGGGATACCGTTCTCCGACGATAGCCCCCTGGCCGACTTGCCGGAAGCTGACGTCACTGTAAGTTCCATTAAGTAACAGTAGCCACTACTCTGTTGATTGCGAGATTTACGAGGAAATAACAGCGTGTTTAGCAAGAAGCTTTATTTTAATCTAATCTTTTTAAAATTCAATCTTAGAAAGTTTGGAGATTGACTCCACTGTTAGCATTTTTAATCACGTGGGGTATGGTAATCCAACTTTTCAAAACTGAAGTAGTAAAGTATTTCATGCATCTCTTGCTTAGTTCCTCTTTACTTTACTTTACTTTTCACCGTGATGCTTTAAAAGTAAAATATTTAATAGATTTCAATTTCAATATGAATTTGGGTATAAAGGTTAGAAGCAAAAGCATGTGTTTGTGGTGTGCTGCTACCATTTTCATCTATTATTAATAGTTGTAGTTATATTTGTCTTGCATTATTAAATTTTGTGATGGTGGTGGTAGCCTGTAGATTGTAGATGGTAGTGAATAATAAACGGAATTTGTGTTTTGGTGTTGTGGGAGGCAGGCGCGGCTGTCACAAATTGATTTGTGGTGGGACAATGGCGGAGTGAGAGAAGCTAGCGTGCAGCGCTACAAAGAGAAACGGCGAACGAGGCTGTTCTCGAAGAAGATCAGATACCAGGTGAGGAAGGTCAACGCAGATCGACGCCCCAGAATGAAGGTACGACTGAGTTGAGGACACTTGGAGAATTTTGATTTTAAAGAAAAGAGGAAATGTGCTTTATGATTTGGTGATGATAATTTTGGATACTGAGGTTGGTGCGTGCGTCACAGTTTATTTTTGTTATGGAGAGTGGACCCCGTTACTGTGGTTGGTCACTTTGTCCAACTTTTGAGGATCTATCTATTTCACCTTAGTTTGATACCCTCCCACTGCCACTCCATTGCCAATGCTTCCAATTCCAATGTTTAGGTTTATGTTCTTAATTTCATATATCAACAGCTCCTCACGCATGCATCTCCTCCACTTTTCATTCCTATCACAATATTCTCTTTAGATTCTTTCGTCAGATTATTCTACTCTCTCTCTCTCTCCATATATAAAATAAAACATGTCTGCTCTACATTCTTGTATCGTATTTAAAAAAAACATGTGTGTATATATATATATATATATATATTCCTGTGTCAACAACAGATTTGGTCGGCCTTCATTTTTATTGGACACTATAATTCTAATGTGATGATGGTTGGTTGAACAAGGTGGCCTAACTAGGACGACAATTTCGTACCAAAACCAAACTAAAAAACGAGAAAGGGATAACTGGATGGTTTTCTGAACAAATTAAATCATGAATTATGGTTTCATTTATGTTTGACAGACACATTGAGGTAACAAGTCTAACTTGTTTGTGATGTGGCAGGGGCGATTTGTTAGGAGGCTCAATTCTAGCTCAAATGCACACAGATGATTTTGATTTTGTATGTAGTAGTACGTAGCAGTAAAGAACAAGCTTTTTGGGACTACTCTTTAAAATAAAAGTAAAAAAAAAAAGTTAAAAAAATGGAAAGAGAGAGTTTATCTATATTTTTGTAACCTTTACTCTTTTTTTTTTCTTTAGTCCTTTTACTTTTTGGGTTCTTCTTAGTTCCTGCAGTGAGACTGTATGAGATAAGCAAGAAGTAGAAGCAAATTGCCTAAGATTCTATTACACATAAAATTCTCTTAGCATTATGGGCACATGGAGATTCTTGGTTTCATATCCCATCCCATCCTTATGTGGTCAATAGTACTTTTTGGTTAGGTAAAGCTAACAAAATTAAAAACAACAAAACAAGAGTATTTAAGGGTGATCGTTGCTTTCTCCAATCATTACACTTTACATATTACTTAATATAATGATGTGATTTGACAGGAACCCATGAAAGGTAAAATGAAATCACCTTGACCGTTGAGTTGGCTTTCTATCCAGACATATATCACTTTACAATTCAAAATATGATTTTTAATTTCAACACATCATTCATTACACTTTTTTTCACTTTTTTTCTTTCTCTCTGCTGCGTGCGTGTTAACCATGTCAATTTGGGAAATGCTGGTGTATTCTAGTATGTGATAATTAAGGATTATAAGTTATAACTCTTTTTTATTCATATTAAGTACTACATTCTGAATTGAATATTAAATTTCACATTTCTTGTTTGTCTAATTTACTTTCGAGTCAACACATATTTAAAAATATGTTTGAATGAGTTTTTTAAAAAATAAAAAACAAAATAAAATTTTATATAAATTAAAATTATTATATATATATATATATATATTTATTAAAAATATATATATTTTTTTTAAAAATTTGGACAAATTTTAAATTTATAAAAAAGTTAATTACATTTTTTTTTTCTTTTTAAGAAGTATTTTTCCTTACCGAACCTTGTTGTTTGTCTAACTCCATTCTTCTTCTTGTTTATTGTAAATCTCGCTGAACTTTCCTTTTGTATTCCTTTACAAGATAAAAATATAACTATGTTTTGTATTTTTATAATATAAAACAAAAAGGTAATTCCATTCTTAATAAACTACTTTCTAAACTGTTATGTTTTGTAAATTAATTGAATTACCTACCATAAAAATTATATATTTTAATTGAGATTGACTTAATTATGGTACAAAATTTACATACAAATTAATTCAATTACTGTGAGAAAGAAAGTTGTGTTATCATTAATTAAACTTTATTTAAAATAGTCTATGTCATTAATTTGATTACTCGCCTTTTAATTTGATGAGGTATCACTTTATTATTTTTACCTTATTCCTGTAATATAGGATCTTATATTTTCATCTTTTTATTGATAAGATATTATATATAGATAATAAATTCATTTTATTTTATTATTATATTTAAAGGCTTTTGTCTTACACTATTTGTTTTGACTATTATATCATTTACAACATTTTTTTTAGTATTTCTAACATTATAAATACTGAAATATTTATTTATTTTATTATTAATAATATATTATTTAATTTAAGCATTACACTTTTTATTTCATTGTTTTCATCACAGTGAGAGTATATTAAGATTAATAAATTTAATAATAACTTTTTTTTTATAAAAAGTTTTCAAGTTAGGCATCACTATGCAACTTGACATCTTAGCTAGGCTGACACCTCAAGTAACAACAATCATCTGCCATCATATGAAAAAAAAATATTATTAACAAAAAAAGAAAAAAAGAAAGAAAATACAAAAATATGGGGGGACTAGACCAAAACTCATATAGGTAGACTATACCTATTCATAAAGAATTCTAAAAGCAGACTAGCTGGAAGTCTATTATACCAATTAAATGATTCTCTATGAATAATATAATACATATGAAATTTATAATAATAAAAAAACAAGTATAATTAAAATAAACTCAAATGAAAAAAATAAAATTAATTGTGAAACTTTCAAAATATATTTTCATTAATAAAATAAAATTTAAATTTGAATAAAACACCATATAATCATTTCTTTATTTATTTGCATTTATTTTTAACTTAATACGTATCTAAGTTGAAATACTTAATGACACTCAGTTAGCTAAAATTTGTTAAAATAGGACAATTTTATAATATTTCTATAAAATTGAGTAAAATTTTAAAGATATTAATATGAATAAGTGATGTTTCAAAACATCACTTTAAAATGGATAAATCATATTTCTATGCACAATTTTAGTATTAATTATTTTTAAGGACATGTCAAGAAGCTGAACTTACGGGTACAATTTTTATTATTTTATTTATTTTTACAAAATTATGTTTATATAATTTATAATTTTCTTTCTAACAGATGTCACACTTCCATGCATAATTTCTATTTTTTATACTACTTATATTTTTTTTTTTTTATATTTTATAGTATTCAACTTATGTATAAAAATAAAATTTAAATCACTAATGAAAATACAACTTCTATTCAAAAGAAGTCAAATTTTGTGTATAAAGCATGGCTTATATAAAAAAAAATAGAAAGTATGCACATAAACACAATTTCTATTTTTAATATCTTTTAATAGTGAACTTTTGTATAAAAAAAAATCAAAATCATCCATTAATGAAAATACAACTTCTATAAAAAAAAAATTAAAATTTTATGTATAGAAGAATGACTTATATAAAAAAATTAAAAAAATCATGCACATAAACACAACTTTTATTAAAAAAATAAACATAACTTTTGTAAAAACAAAATTAAAAGCGTGTATATGAATATTTTTACATTTTTTTTACCTATTTTCATAAAAAAGAACATACACAAATTATATCATTTTAGTATATTTTTATCTTACTATAGTGCCATTATACATTAATGTGTATGTTAATATTAACTAGAGAGTTTGTAAAATAAGAACATTTTAAAAGTAATATGTACAAACATACTTACATTAATCTAAAATGTAATAAGATCTATTATCATAATTATTTTAAGTTTAACTCTTGAAAATTTACATATGCATATTTTGTACACTACAACAAAATTATGAAATAAAAACCAATTTTTAGAGACAAAAAATAATTAATTGCTATAATGACTAAATTAGAGACCATTGTGGAAACTAAAAAAAAATTGGTTTCTATTATTGTTAAATGGTTTCTAAATTGGTATCTAATTAGCAACCAAAGTTTTTGCTACCAAATTTAAAAACTAAATAATTGGTAGTTAAAATCTTGGTAGCTAATTAGATACCAACTTAGAAACCATTTAACAATAATAGAAACTAATGTAGAAACCAATTTTTTTTTAGTTTATAAAATGGTCTCTTATTTAGTTACTATAGCAACTAATTATTTTTGGTATCTAAATTTTGTTTCTATTTCATGTTTTTCTTGTAGTGGTATACCAAGTACAATCATAATAGATTTTTAAATGAAGTATATATCAAGATAGATTATGAAAAGACATGATTATATTAGATGAGATTTATTGTATCATATGATGAATAAATTTTGTTTTAATGAGAAATGGATTGATTGGGTCAAAGGTTGCTTGAAATTGGCCTCTATATCAATTCTAATCAATGGAAGTCCAACAACAAAATTCAAACCATCTCAGGGATTGGGACAGGGGGACCCCCTTAGCGCCCTCTATTTTTAACTATAGCTTAGGGGTTGTTTGATTTAGTGAGACAAACTGTCAAGAAGATGTTTCTCCAAGACTTGAGAGTAGGTAGGCTTGAGGTAGAGACTTGTGTTCTATAATTTGTGAACGATACCTTATTCATGTGTAATGATAACCATCAAAATATTTTAACCATTAAAGAGTTACTCTCAGATGTTATGAGTTAGCTTCTGGATTGAAGATCAATTTTCATAAGTCAATGATTGTTGTAATTGGGGTAAATAATGTGTAGTATATAGCTTTTCTAATACTTTAAAGTGTGTGCAGAGGATATACCATTTAAATACTTAGGTTTAATAGTGGATGAGAATCCTAGGAGAAAATATTTTTTGTCACCTCTTGTGGACACAATTTGGAGTAAACTTAATGCATGGAAAGATAGATATTTAACTTTGGCTGACATAATTTGCCTTATTAAATTTGTGTTTAATTTCCTCCCCTCTTCTATTTGTCCTACTTTAAGTATCTCATTTTTGTCTATCAATTTATCATAAATATTCAAAAAAAGTTCATATGGGGTTAGGACAGGAATAACAAAACCATAGTTAGGGTGTGTTTGGATAAATTGTGCAAGTTAAAGGAGGAAGGGAATTTGGGTATATATTGGGAAATTTAATAATGCTCTTTTAGCAAAATGGCAGTGGCGGTTGGAGACGAAGGTTAGTGGAAAATGGAGAGACAATATTAGGTCCAAATACGAATTAGATTATGGTAAACCTAATGGATCAAATCTTAAGTCTCAATCGTGGTGGTTGAGGGATTTAGGTAGTGTGTGGTGAGGAAGAAAATGCAAGGTGGTTTCATAGGAACTTTCTTTTTTCTTAAAAAAGTTAATTAAAATATTCGATAAAATGAGAATTTCAATTTAATTCTATAAATACATAGAAAAAAATAATACATAATAATAGAAATTGGAATTTTTGATAAAAATCGGAATTCTTGATAAAAAGGAATATAATCAAGTTTAAAATTACAACACATAGTTGTTCAAAAGTTCATACATCCCTAATCAAGTTTAAAATTAAAACATACGTCCCTAATCAATTTTGCTTCCAACACTTGATCTTATTACTTGATTAGGTGATTAATAAGTGCCTAATTTCAGTAATATTTCATATTAAAATATAGGCACTTATGAGGATTTATTGCTAATTTACATATAAAATAATCCTTAATTTATGAATTTATACCTTTTTACATTTTTTATG
>Ga0123342_1009042_pt1 | contig 12151 bp, 14 predicted proteins | sample Turbeawhitnodule_FD_89960 | JGI IMG/M metagenome (GOLD analysis project Ga0123342, IMG submission 89960) | Root nodule microbial communities of legume samples collected from Mexico - Turtle bean Mexico white nodule | ecosystem: Host-associated > Plants > Roots > Nodule | place: Mexico: Nepantla... | reverse complement strand
ATGAAATGGCCTGGATTGGCGTGGGTTTATGATTTTTCATTACACTTGTTTGGAAATGAGTTGACTAGTAAGTTAGGCTGTAGTGTTGTGTGGTTGAATTTTTTATCCATCATGAAACAGAGTATGCTTTCAAGGCTGTTAAAGCTGCTGGAATCACCTCAATCGGTGTCCGAGGAAAGGATTCCATCTGTGTTGTTACTCAGAAGAAGGTTCCGGTGAGTACTGAAAGTTGGTTCTTTGATCTTTGCTTTGCTTGTGAGTATTTGTGCTGGATGCTTAAGTTAGGATAACATGCAGGATAAGCTTTTGGACCAGACAAGTGTTACACACCTCTTTCCCATCACAAAGTACCTTGGTTTGTTGGCGACTGGCATGACAGGTATATTTTTCAGACCTATTTAGAACTGAATTTTCCTTACATTATAAATTCTCTCTTGCTTTATTTTGGAATACCTCTTTCCAGCTGATGCTAGGACACTTGTCCAACAAGCAAGAAATGAAGCAGCTGAGTTTCGTTTTACAAATGGATATGAGATGCCTGTAGATGTGTTGGCTAGATGGTAAGCAGTTCAGTTTTTTTTAAAATTATTTTTCCACCATAATATCAAGCTGCATATTTTTCTTTTTCATATCTGCTTTGGAATTATCATTGTTTAGTGAATAATTTCATCTGCACTTCATTTAATGTAACTAGAAATGTAAAACAATAGGCATTAATCCACATTGCTGTAACGTGCTTCTATAATTGGGTTGCGACTGGGAGGTCTATTGCTCCTTCTACCTCGTTGACTAGGTAGATTGCAAGCTTAGGATTCAGTAATCAGCATAATGTACTAATTAATTAGTTTTGTAAGGATTGAATTTATTTGGTGATTGGTGAGATTGTTCATTGATGTCTTTCGTTTTTTCCTAGTTGGTTTGATAAAGAACTTACTGCAAACTTTATAGTAAAGTTATTGGTGATTAATTGTCTCATGCTTTTCCATCTACCTTGTTATCTATCTGTGGTTTTCTGTCATCTTCACCTAGTTTTTCTAACATAGTAAGTAATAAACTAGTCGTGTCCAAATTTTCATCCAGTTTCTGGAAATGGCACTGATTATGATTAAAAATTTGTGATATAAAAGTATTTGGCAAAGGATAGTATACCATTTTTGTAGACACTTTTAGAGCTTGAGATTTCTTTGGCTGCATTAATGTACTTACTAAAGTTCCTTAAAAACAATGCTAACAGCTTTTGCAGCAGTGGCACTGTGGTAGTGTTGTTTGTTGTAGCACTAGCATTACTTCTAAATAACGTGTGTTTTGCTTTCAATTTATAGTTGGATGTAGATGTAGCGTATTATGTCTGGGTAATCTGTTCTGTTTGTTAGGATTCACTTATGTGATCTCTGAAAGGATTATCTAACAGATTTGTAAAGTTTAATATGTCTTCTAGCTCAAACATTCAAAATTGTGATGTTATTTTTGTCATTGTTATGCGTTCCAGTTTTGAAGTAGCTAGTAATTTAATGTGGGTTCTATGAAGAAATCTATGTGACATGGCTGATGCATGCAGAATAAATTTAATTGCAGTAGTAGTTTTGTCTATGCGCATTGTGGAAGGTTTTTGAGATACCCCCGTTTTTGAAGTTAGTAGTCAGGACATACTTTCTATAACTGAAAACACATGTGCTCTTAGGCTGCTGCCTTGTTAGTGTAGTATTCAATTTGATATAGTTTTTGTTATAGGTATTTTTATCAGCTGTTTGTTTACAGCTTTGTTTCTTTTCATTCTCTATATAAAGAGAATCTTTGTTTTCCTTTGTACATTTTATCAATACAAAAATTACCTTTTCTGTTTCTCTTCTCTCTCTCATTCTCTCTTAACTCTAATATGCCTCAACATATAATCTTAGATTGAAATAATCTTTTTATAGTCATTAATCTGTTAAATCGAATTTGATTGTAGTTTTGACTTTTATCAAAGGTTAGATTATTTGACTTAGTGTATATTAGGGTTTTACAATTTGTCAATATTACTAACATCTTTGTGACTGCCTTTGTTATCTTTTATACTTGCAGGATTGCAGACAAATCACAAGTCTATACCCAGCATGCTTATATGAGACCACTTGGAGTAGGTAGGTTTTCTTATTTGCTTTTTCCCCGCTTAACAATTTTGAACTTGTTTGAAAATCACAAATTGTTTTTGTATCATAAATAATATTTTATAATTCAATTACCTACGGTTTTTATTGATGCCATTTCTTCATTCTATGATTTCAAATCTATTGTGCCATGAAGTTGCTATGGTTTTGGGTATTGATGATGAATATGGACCACAGCTTTACAAATGTGATCCTGCTGGTCATTACTTTGGTCACAAGGTACGTAGAAGATCTTTTCTCACTTTGATTGACCTTAGATATTTCAGTGGTTTGTTGCTATTTAATATGAGACGATGAAAAACACGTTGATAATAAACTCAATTTCATAAAAGTTTCTAAGTTATATATATTTTTTTCTATTTAAATGTCTCATGCATTGGAAACAATTATCTCACATAATCAAATATTTAAATGAGGGGGTTGGGCTACGCCAAGATTAACTGCCTTTACTTCATGAAAGTTGTTTATTCCGGTTCTTTTATTACCGGTGTAAGATTGCATTCTTTGAGCTTACTGAAATTTATTGATTGAACTAAGGAACCAAATGAAAGGTTATCATGACATTATAGCTACAATTCTGTTTGACCCAGAAAAGTAGGGATTTTAACTAGTCAATAATGGGGGGAAAGGAGTATGTAAATTAATGATTTTTTAAAAATGAATTAGCTGCCTTGAATCCATCATAAGTTGTTTATGTTATGAACTTTATGTTGTAATTATCTTTATAGTGTACTAGTGTTATAAAATATGTAATCATGTCCAAAAGATTTAGAGCCTTCAACCGCTGTAAATTGCCCCCTCCTTATTTGGTCTAAATTTTTCTTTCTACTAGAACTAGTGACATTGAGAAACTTATGCGTCTTTGGTGCTTGGTGATTCTGTTATTTAAAAAAAAACTGTATTGCAATTTTCTTTTTGTTAGATCTGGTGACTACATTTCCTTTTTAATTTTCCATTGCTTATCCACATTTGAACCTTGTAAACTTTTCAAAGCAATGGATGGTGTTTCTGTTTCTTCATTACTTCATCATTTGTAATTTGTTTGTCTTTGTATACATAAATTTAAGTGTCTAAGAATCTATTATGATGTACTCAGGCCACAAGTGCTGGATTGAAGGACCAAGAGGCAATTAATTTCTTGGAAAAGAAGATGAAGGGTGACCCTGCATTTACTTATGAGGAGACAGTTCAGGTAGTGCTCTTTTTTCCTCCTCACTCCATTTTTATCTGTTTAGTTTGAGAAATAAACAATCTTTCTACTGGGTTTTTGGTTGGTGTGGAAAATGAAGAAGCCATATTGTGTCTCCAAGAATGTGTGTTTTCCTCCTCACTCCATTTCCTCCATTCTTTTTTGGATACACAATGAATTTTGTTGATTTTTTCTTCTAGCAACACAATTATATTCTATAGCTGTGCTATTATGATCTATCACAATTAGACTGCATGAAACTTACTGGACAAAATGTTGGATTCACTTGTGTTTGCTGAAGATTATCTGGGTTTTAATGGAAGGTGAAAAGTCTGAAAAATGAGTGAGAGTAGATGTAAATAATCTTAGTTTTGGATTTGCTTAGAATAGAATAAATAGTTTTAAATAGAATTTTTTGTGAATATGTTGTGTGCTTTGTGCTGTATTTAGTTCCTAGATATATCTTTTCATATTCTCATTTATGTATCCAAGTTATTATACATATGAGATCCTAAGAGAGGGAAATACACTCTCTCAAATTCATTCTAAATTCTTTTGTATTTTTCTCAAGTTGGAATTAGAGCGGGTCGATCCTGTTCTGGGTATTTCTGTTTGGCAAAGGAAATGTCTATCAATCACTCTCCCGCCGTTTGTTGTTGTTCATTGCCGTCTGCCACCAGAGTTTTGTACTCCAATTTTGGGTCCAGTGCGCCTTGAGGAGTGCGACCCAACCCCAGTGGTTGCTCATTTAGATTCTGACTGACAAGCTATCACGTGTAGTCCAACTGTTACGTTGCCCTAGGTACGTGTGTCTTATGTGTCGCCTTCCAGTGGTCAAAATCTTCCCAGACCACAACTCTTTGATTCGTCGAAGCATTCTAAGCCCATTTCCACCCTCGGTTCTTTGTTGGTGAATCTTCTAGTGTTAAACATGATTTCTCTCACTAGAAACCCTAGCTTTCTCTCTCTAGAAACCCTAAGTTGCCTATTATTTATTGCATTATTGGAATGTGTCAAGAATTTGCTGAGTCTTTTGCAATGATTTCTACTCGTGAAAAAGGTAGTCGTGGCACTAGACGAGTGGGACACACCCAAGAGAGTTGTTACTTTTTACTTGGCTTTCCTACAAGGCAGCCAATATTTCCAAATATGAAGGTTCTAAGCCAATGTACTCTAATGAAGAATATCAGGGATATTTAAGGTTTAATTCCAGTAGCCTAAGCCTAAGGATGAAATCCAGAGCCAAATCATTTAGAACTCCTAGCTTGTCAACAACAACTTGCGTTTCACAATCTATGGAGAGTCAAAATCCATGGATAATTGACTCAGGTGCATATGATAGAAATATATCTTTCTTCTCTTTTCTATCATTTCATAAAATACCTTGTTTCATAATGCTAGCCAACAAATCTAGCGTAGCTTCCCAAGGAATTGGTGAGGTTTCTCTTTCTCCCTCATTAATCTTAAAATTTGTTCCGTTTGTTCATGCTTGTAGTCCAATTTCTTTAAGCCAATTAAGTAAATCTTGAATAATTGAATTGTTTAGTAACTTTTGTTGCCAACTCTTTTGTTATACAAGAATGTGGTACGAGTTGAATGATTGGCGAAGGAAATGAATCTAGAGTCCTATACTACCTTGGTACTAGATCATCTACATCTTGTGTTGCATCCTCATCTCCTAAATTGCGTCATGAACGCTTAGGTTATTCTCATTTGTCAAAATTAAAAAAAATGGTTTCTAAACTTAATAGTCTCCGAACTTTGGAATGCGAATCATGTCAATTAGGAAAGCAAGTTAGGAAATTAAACATTTTGAATCTAGACGTGATTTTGTTTTCTTTATCATCCATTCTGATGTTTGGGGGCCAAGTCGTGTGTCATATTTTGGTTTTGGATATTTTGTTACTTTCATTGATGAGTTTTCTAAATGCACTTGAATTTATCTAATAAAACATTGTTATGAACTTTTGTCTATTTTTACATCTTTCCATAATGAAATTAGAAATCAGTTTGGAAAGGTAATCAAAGTCTTACGAAGCAAGGAATATTTTTCCTCTGAATTTATCTAAACTCCTAAGCTCACATGGCATTTTGCATCAGTCTACCTGCCCTTGTACACCTCAACAAAATGGTATAACAAGAGGAAAAAAAATGGACATCTACTTATTGCTTGGTGCAAATATACCTATTCATTATTTGGGTGATGCCATCCTCATTGCTTGTTTTCTCATTAACAAAATGTCTTCTTTTTCACTTGAAAATAAAGTTCTCTACTCCATTCTATTTCCAAAAGAACCCGCTCTTTCATATTGCTGCACGTATTTTTGGTTGCATATGCTTTGTTCATGATGTCTCCAAGTTAGATAATCTCACAGTTAGAGCCATCAGATGTGTCTTATTGGGCTATTCTTAACTTCTAAAAAGATATCAATGTTACTCTCTTGAAACCAAGAAGTATTACATGTTTACCAATGTCACCTTTTTTGAACCAACTCCCTTCCCTCCTTCTACACAAGATTCTAATTCTCTCCAACATGTTGTTCCGATGCACTTAGTTGATTTTTTTGTTCCTTTTGCTCCCAACACCTAGAATACCATAAAAAATCCTCGTGAACCATTGTCATCACCTTTTATTACCTATCAACACAAGAACCAAATAGCTAGTCCGAACTCACTTCAACAAGTCCTTCTCAATCATCACCTAATACCACGACTCTTGATCATGATGACTTGAGTTTGCTATTTGCAAAGGTACTTAATATACCCATAATCCTCAATTTACAATTTTCTTAGCTACCACAAGCGGTCTCCTTATTTTTCCTTTATTTCTTCTGTCTCTTCTATTACTTTTCCTAATAATGTGATAGAAGACTTGATCATCTAGGGTGGCGATAAGCCCCAATTACTGAAATGCAGGCTCTTGGACAAATCAAAACATGGGAGTTAGTTCTTTTATCTTCTGGGAAGAAAACAGTAGGCTATCGTTGGGTCTATGCCATTAAGGTTGGATCTAACAGTGAAGTTGATTGACTCAAAGCTCGATTGGTGGCTAAGGAGTATATATGGGCTTGACTACAATGATATTTTTTCTCTGTTATGACTACGGTTAGACTTTTCATTGCCATGTCAGTCATTTGTCATTGACCCCTTCATTAATTAGATATAAAAAATGTGTCTAGAAGAGAGTCTGTATGGAGCAACCTCCTGGGTTTGTTGCTCAAAGGAAGTCTGGTTTGGTTTTTAAGTTGCGTCACTTTCTCTATAGTCAAATTTCCATGGGTTTGGTTTCGGAAGTTCAGCCACATAGTTGAATTTTGGGCTTGAAACACATTGAGGCAAACCATTCTCTTTTCTATTGTCACACCTCCCTTGGAAAATGTGTTAGAGTAGATAGTTTTAAATAGAACTTATTGTAAAGGTGATGGTAGTTGAATCGTGATCCAAATTATGTATCGGAGAGCTTATATTTGAATTGTGGATCATAAGATTCATAAACATTTAAAAAATGTAACATATAAGACTTTTGAACATGTAAAGATATAATTAATATAAGACATTTAAACATGTGAAGATATAATTAATAATCACAACCACATTCAAAATGAGTGATTGTATCACTGGACAAATTAGGTAATGTTATAATGCAACTAAAGGCATTTGATTTTTTTTTTAATATTTATTTTGTTAATAGTTATTGAATTTCGTTTCTATGTTCTGAATTCATGATTTTCCTGCCTGTTTTTTTATCAGACTGCCATTTCTGCTCTCCAATCAGTTCTTCAGGAGGATTTTAAGGCCACTGAGATTGAGGTAGGACTTTGTTCCCCTTGTTAATTGAAATTTGCAAAACAAGCCATATCTTACTTTAAAAAGTTATTGCAGGATTTCATTCATGTTTAATCCCTAGTAAAGGACTAAAACTGGTCTTTAATATTAAAGATTTTTAGCAAGTTGCTTATTCCTTCTCGTTAAATGTAAGCCGTATATTTTTTTGTCGTACACAGCATATTGCGTCTGTTTTAACAGGCAACTCGGGTCAGAACATTTTTCTCCTGTTCTCCTTATTTCATTAGTTTTACTTGTACGTGATGAATAGGCAAGATCTGTAATCTAACTTCTCAGTCTCTCGTGTTGCAATTGATTGTTGATTCTAATGCTTAATGTGGACTATTAACAAGTGAAAATGGTGGGTAAACTGTAGGATTGTATTTGAATTTTAAAATTACATTCAGTGGCATAAATCAGTATTACGTTTTTGCTCTAAAGTGCGAGACTTGAAGAATTAAAATTCCTGTGGTTATAACCATTGAACAAACGTATTCTTCACTGACTTGTTGCAAATGGTTGTCTTGCGTTTTCCAGGTTGGAGTGGTGCGGAAGGATAATCCAGAATTCAGAGTTCTAACCACTGAGGAAATTGATGAGCACTTGACTGCAATAAGTGAGCGTGACTGAGTTCTTCATAAGCAAGCATATAATTGTTCAATCTTTCTAATGCTAGATTAAATTATGTACTTGTTTTCTGGGATCACATTCACTGAATTGATTTCCTTGTGATTTTGATTAGTAAGTAACCGAAGAATGTTGTTGAAGATGGTATTTTACTATTAAAACACGTTGCTGATTACGAAATCAAGTCATGCATAATCTTCAAATTTGTTGCCTAGGGATTTCACCTTCAACTTCAGTACTGGATGTCATCGTTCTTTAAAATTAAAAAAAAATGACTATTTTGAGTTTTTCCTATGAAATCATCCAAATAAAATTATTTAATGACAATTAAATTTTTTATTAAACAGTTGAAAAAGGTAAATAAAAATATTAACTATCATTTTTCTTCCAAAGATAGTAAATTTGCTTTCTAAATTCTTTCTGTAATTTTACTCTCTTAACTTTTAATTATTAATAATTTTGGTTCTTGGACTTCATTTTGTGCAATGTTCATAATTTAATTCTTAAGTATTTGTAACTTTATTAAGTTTTATCCCTAACGAAAGATAGTAAAAAATCATACCAAAGTGAGTGACAACATTCATTCATCGATTTGAATATTATAAACTTAATAATTCATGTGATAGGATATGTGTTTAAAAACTATTGCATATAAAACAAAAAATCAACAAAATTATTTTTATAGCATTTGAACAATTAACCATTACAAATATCACTATTGTAAAAAAACAAATCACTTTAATCATCTTTATTATTTTTTATAATCAATTTTCTAATGAATTAGGAAACAAATTTTCATGTTTACACTTAGTACCATGCTTGAACTTATTTGATGTAAAAGTAGGAATGATAATTTTCTTTAACACGTGAAGAAGTACTAAGATTTAGATAGGTGGAGAAATGTTATAGAAGATAGCTATAAATTAGAGTAAATTAGTTATCATAATTTATATTGGTTTTGATTTTTTTATTCGCAACTTGATCAGTTAATTTTATCTTTTTCATTAAATATAGTGGTTGGTATGATTTTTTTTTTAAATATAGTGAACTATTATTCAGGATGTACCTCTTTGTAAAGCATACAGTTATTTTTATTAATTTTTAACATTTATGTACTTAAAATAATAAATAAAATTTCTTACTATTTCATAATAAATAAGAAAGAAAATAACTTCACGTTTTGAACTCATCCTAACATTTATGGGAGAATATATAGATTGATCGGGTATGGGAATATATGTTTATATATATATATATATATATATATATATATATATATATATTTGGTCTTCTTTCTATACTAATCAAACTAAATGTTTTATTTTTTTAAGTCATTTAAAAGACTTTTAGTTTATTTCTATTTTAAAATTTATGTAATTATTTTTTGTTGTTGTTATTTGAAATTAAAGAGAGAAAAAATATGTGTCTTTTTTATATTAAGTTTTTGATAATATGATTTTTTTATTTTTAATTTTCTATTTTTTAAAAATAAAATTATGTAATGAATTTCTAGGTAGGTACGAATGTAAATACAAGTATACCTGTTGTTCAACAGGAACGGAGATGAGACACAAATTTCATTCTTATCTAACATAGAAAAGAGAATGTTTATGTGCTTTTTTTTTATCAGCAATAAATTAATAGAATAATTAGAGACACTTAAGGGGTGTCCCAACCCTTTTACAGAACCACTCTAAAGTTAAGCAAGCAATAGTATAAACTAGAGTTTTAAATAATTTACTTAACACTAGAGGGGTTACCAGGGAAAGCTAGCTGCTTCTTAGAACACCACCTAGCCAGCCCCACCTCTATAACTAGATAGATACCATACCCTCTTATTTCCTCCTTCTTCATACTTGACATGATTACTACTGCAGTAGAAAACAACTTTCACTTACTCTCTGAATTACCAGCTGTCAAGAAAGGTAATTATTTCAGCAACAACCACTAAACAAGTGGTAGCAGTAGCACTTCAATATGTATCACCCGTTAACCCTTCAATTTGCTACCAGGCATATACTTCCCACCGAACCAATCGACTCTCTTTAGAACGTTGCACACCATCAATCATGATCAACCCTTTCAATATTCCAATGGTCTCATCAACAGTTAGTTCAGACACAACCACCGGTTGTAGACCCCTCTGCAATGCTGGATCCTTTGTTGTGTACTTCTGGTATACAGTTGTTGCTCCAGCACTTAATCTCTGCTCTGCATCAAGAGGACTTGAGCAAGAACCAGCTCCAACCAGCTAATCCGATGCTTCATCAGGGACTGCACAGATGCATTACCTGGCTAAGCATAAGTTCATCTCTACTTTATTCCAGCACTTCAGCGTTTAACACCCTGCATCCCTTCAAAATGGTTATGTTGTACCTGCATAAACTTCAGCAAACGTTAATTAACAAAATTCCGGCAGCTTCTACAATGTGTCTTGAGATTGTTCCGGCATAGACTGTCCTTCAAGGTAGACCCAACATAAGATTTAGTTAGTTGGTAAGGGCAGCATCCGTAGATCCATAAACTTATGCCATCAATACACCATCCAGAAAACAGTCCAGCCAATAAACCTGCCAAGCTACACCCTCTCTACCATCCAAGTCACTTCCATGGACATTGAAGTAGACTCCATACGTGGCTCTGACATAGTTCAACACCAGCTGCAACCAAACTGGATCTGCACCAAACCATGTAACAGAAGAGCCAGTTCCAGAAACCTGCATCTCCTTATGGCTCCAGCCTTAGCCTTCAAACCTCTACCTCCAGCAGGTATGACTTGGTCCATATATTTCTATAGACACTCCCTGCTTTCCAGTAGTCCACCACCAAGCGGAGAAACAGGCATGACATTGGAGTTCGCCTACTTCAGGATTTGCCTCCAAGAAGCACGTTCACTAGCCAACAACCATCCAGGGGTTATAGTACAACAAATGTATTGACCATACCTCACATAATCCACCACCAATCAACCCTTACCACTACCTTCTTCTCACTCCTTTTAGGGACCCTTATTCCAGCCTTGGATCCTCGGATCTGCTGAGACAACCTCAAGAGACACTCATCATAAGCATCTGCACCAACCAGACAAAACACCACACCCACCAGTGATGCCTTGATACAACTCCAATACAACGGAAACGAAAACACCAACTCCTCCATCAGCAATACATCTAGCTCCAACCCCTATTGACAATCCCCCAACAACCACACCAGACCCTAACAACTCCCACCTCCACTTCAGACCACCGTCCTATACTGTGTTCGCCCCCCACCTGGGCTATTCGAGGGTTGTACCTCCATGGAACCAGACAACATTAACATGATCAGGCTCACATTAAAGCATACTAAATTCAATTCCTTACCCCACCCAAGAGATCCTCACTTTCTGAAAGTCCACATTAAACTCAAATGACCCTTCTTCCACACCTGCACTTTACTTATAACTACATATGCAGGACCAAGGATTTAGAATCCAATCAGAGAACGAATAAGAGAACTTATGACCCTTGTGCTTCAACCACAACCACGATTTAAGTTGAGCCTTCTGCAACACTTCTTCAGCGTCACATACGCCTTCTCTAAACACCACTACATTTCTATGCTCCCACAGGCTCCAAATAATAGCTGTCCATACCCCTTTCCAGACCAAATTCTGTACTCGACTACCACTTACCAGATGGAAGCTCTCAAAGTGTACCGTAATGTCCTTGTGTTGAGCAGTCAGAATACCTAACCATTTATGGCACATGGACCACACCCGCCATGCATGTTTACATTCCACGAAAAGATGTTGGCTGGACTCCTCCGCGGATAGACATAGCGCACACATGGTTGAGTTCATAACTACCCCCCGACTTCTCAGACTCAGTCTTGTAGGGATTCTCCCCAACAGTACCCTCCAAACCAAAAGCATAACATTAGGAAAAGTTTTCACCTTCCAGAGGAGGGTATACACCACTTTCTTTGGAATCCTTTCAGGCTTTGACAAACACTCATACGCTGCTCTTACCGAAAAAACGCCATCTTCGCTACTCCTCCACAGCAGGGTATCCTCCATATCCTTCCTAACTCTGACCCTGGAGATGTGGTTTTCAAGTTCATATTCCAAATCCGATTCCCATTCAAATCTACTTCTCCTCCAATGCAGGGTCCACCTCCACTCCAAATCATCCCATGCTCCTACCTCTTCCACCTTCTGACCTTGATTTAGAGAAAGAGAATATAACCTTGGATACAAAGTCTTCAACGTCGAATTGCCAACCCACACATCCTCCCAAAATCTAACTTTATCACCACTTCCTAGATTCCATCCAACTTGTTCTAGGAACCACCCTTCACCTCCTCCTTCTTTGCACACCTT
>Ga0123342_1009041_pt1 | contig 12156 bp, 12 predicted proteins | sample Turbeawhitnodule_FD_89960 | JGI IMG/M metagenome (GOLD analysis project Ga0123342, IMG submission 89960) | Root nodule microbial communities of legume samples collected from Mexico - Turtle bean Mexico white nodule | ecosystem: Host-associated > Plants > Roots > Nodule | place: Mexico: Nepantla... | reverse complement strand
TCACTCTTAACCCAAGAGCTACATCCAGTTTCCCAGAAACCACTGGGGAATCCACTAGGTAATCAAATCTAGATTACATACACACACCACCAAAGAAGTGACCTTGATCCCCTCAAGACACACTTCCTTTGGCTCAGCACATACACCACCAAGAATGTTGATCTTGACAACCTCAAGAGCACACAACCCTTCTTAGCTTTACAACACCAGAATGTACACAAATCACAGAACGAATTACACTGTTACAAAATCAACTGAAATCAATACAGAGTAATCATATTCCATTTCTCTCTTGAATATCCAAAGCTCAAGTTAAAACTCAAATGCTCCAAAAAACTCTTTGAAAAACTAAAATCTGTTTTTCTTTCTTGCTGTTTGTTATAAAACATTAACAAACTATTTATAGTATTCAAATCTTGGTCAAAGCATTTAAAGCAGGAGCGTATTCAGTTATGAAATCAATTAAAGCTTTTTTAACAAACAAAATTGTTTTTGTTAGGATTCCAAACAAACAATCGGTTGAAATAGTGAACCAATCGGTTGTTTGGGTTTGACAGCAAGTCAACCATCCAAAAATTTTCAAACTTTTTCAAAAATACCTAAGTATAAAACAATCGGTTGTTTCGACAAAACAACAGGTTGTTTTTCACTTAGTTTGAAAAACACTTTAAACTTAAGAGATTTGAAAATACTTAAGCTTTAGATTCAACAAAGAGTGGATTTTTCGATAAAGTACCTCGGATTCAACAAACATAATGTACCTCGGATCCTATTCTAAATGTATTTTTCGATAAAGTCATTATATAGATCATATTGCCAAGATCTTCTAAGAAGAAGATTCATAAGAAGAAGTAGTTTATTAATCAATATCTCTCCTTCGTGACTAAGTTATTGTAGTCTTTATGTGTAGTAAGTCATTGACTACCTTGCTCTCTAGAGTTTCTAGTCTTTATATAGTATTAAAATCATGACTATTTTCTTGTGTTCTTTTGAGCTTCTCTTTAGCTTATTCAAATAGGAATCAAGACCCTTGCTTATCCTACATGAAAGACCATTGCTCTTTCTTGGTTTGCAAGTGATAGTCACATGTTATAGTCAGATTTCTCAATATTTTCTTGTTTCATTCGTTTTTCTTTCCTTTCTTTGAAGAACAACATAGCATACTCATCTCCTAATCCAAACCACTCTTTGACCACCATCATATACCAAATCCTCCAAGAAGCCAAACAAGAAGACTATTCAGCCCATCAATGAGTGGTGGTCTTTTGTTCTCATCTACAACAACTAGTGGAGGTGGAGAGGCACTGAGGTGACGGGGAACATGCTGCAGAAATGCAGATAGCTGCTGTAACACTGTAATAGTGAAGGAGTTTGCTGCAATTACCTATGTTGTTTTCTGTTTCTTTTGGTACATCTTCTTCTACCTCATCAATGAAAAGATTGGTTGTAGCATTGGCGACAAGTGAAATTAACAAATAAAAAATAAATATTGTAATAAAGGGCTTACTCAAAGGATCCCAAGTGCATCCTAGAAGAATAAGAAGAAATTACTGATCTTAGAAAATCAGCTTTTTCACTCAGAAAAAAAGAGAGGAAAGAATACAGATACATTTTTCTAATTTCCAAGTTAAAAAAAAAAACGCTCTAAAAGCTGTTAAAACTGGTATCAATACTAGTGCTTGATATGCTATTAGGAATCAACTTAGTCAAATTCTCCTGCACCTTATAAATTGTGACCTGCGCTCAATTCTTTTTTAAATTTTCAAAATTATTTTTCATTTCAAAAACTGGAATTCAAAAAATGATTTTTTATGAAAAATCAAAATCTTATTTTGGAAAAGCAATTTCAGAGTAAAAAATACATTTCAAAAAATAGAATCTATAATATATTCTAGAAAAAAAATTCAAAAATAAGTGTTCCAAAAATTTAAATCCAAAAACATATTTAAAAAATGAAATTCAGAATCGTATTCTAAAAAAATCCGGAATATATCTTGATTTGCATCCCTTTTATTTAAAGACATTTTTATTATTTCAAATAAAAATTGGTTACATGTTAAAATACAATCGGGTGCAGGAAGTAATGGCCTCAACCCTATTATAAAACTCAGGCTTTCTAGAGCTATTTGGAAATTATTTTGCAATGGTGTTTGCGAAATTCTGATATTACCTTAACCCTAAACTCTTAAAAAATATAAATATAAACTACCACAAATTTTTAAAAATATGAAGAAAAAAAATACTCTTTCTCCAACAAATTGAAACATATAACTGTTTTTACATCTAAAATTTTACGATTCATCGTTGTATCGATGACAATTTTTATATCCTTTTTTCTTTCTGTAAAAATATACTTTCTTTTCATTTAAATTAGAAAAAACAGGGAGAAAAAGCCAGACAGTTCATTAGTTGAGCCATTTGTTTCCTCTTGTTTACAAATGCTGGCTAAATTATAAATTCTCTTATTTTACATTTTAATATTTAAGAAACAATGTTGCGAAAATAATCTCCGAATTTAAAATTATTACATTAAGTAGCAGGTTCTTGAATTGCTTAGGATTTCAAACTAAAATTTTAATATTTCATGTATTTTTTTAGATGATAGACAAATCATATTCACTTCATTTTATCTTTTTATCTTAATATTAAAAATATTTTTTAATCATCTAGAAAAAAATAAAATTATTACATTAAGTAATAGGTGCTCAAATTATTTAAAAATACCAAAATTGGTTTTCAAACTTAAAAAAAATTGTTGCTAGATCATTGATCTTATACAGAGAATTCAATTGATCTCCAAAATAAATATATGATCTATGGTTTAGGGTTTTAAAGAAGTTACAAAATCAAAAGACCCAATTATAACTTTATTTTAAGAGACCTAGTGAGACATTGTTAACCAATTAAAAAACATGGTAATAAATATAGCCTTAAAATAAGTAAAAAATTGATTATAGGATAAAAACATTGTTTTTTAATGTCCGTTTTAATCAGTTGTCTAAACCGATTTCCACGAAAACATTGCATGAAACCCATTGCAGGACTATCCAGTGGATAATACCACGAATGTTGAGCGCAAAATGGCAACCCTAATTTCCAACCATCTGGTTTTTGAGGAAGCCTGAATGAACTGCGTGGGAAATACATCTACAGAGGTTAGTAATTCTTGAATATCCATCTCTCGCACGCTCTGTTGCAGTTTTGATTTCATCTGCAAGCGATGAAGGCAGAGACTTTTCTTCCCCACCACAAGAATCCAATATTTCATATGGAACCACCCCAGAAGGATAGACCCCACTGCTCACAAACCATTTTTCAAATCAATCCTTGTCTATAATCGCAAAGGCCAAGACATTTAACCAAAAACGAAAACATAATAATAATAAATTCAGATCAATGAGCATTGTCACGTCAGAATAAAGATTAAATTTCTGCTAAAAAATAAAAATGATAGTAATCATATTCTTAATAATTTAGGCTTCGAATCTAACTAAAATCCAAAAAACCTGGGTAAACTTTTCAAACGTGGAACTTAAGGGTCTAAAATTTGTGGGCAGTATGATAACCTGATAGTGATTACCCGGTAGGTCCAACCATAACACTTTCTAATTATTTCTAATAATAATTTGAATTTTGGACGAGTTTAATACCTCAATTTGGTGTTTTGGGGCCTTTTAATTTATATTTTATATGATATAATATGGTTTTAAATATTCAATATGATACGTAACCGCGACACGTTTTCTCCTCTCCTTCTCAGACCAACTCGGTATATTTGCAGACGCATATAAAGTATGAATGCAAAATCTGAATGAAGATTGGATATGGAACTCCGATCAAGAAAGGACCAACTCTCAGCAAGACATGGAATTTAAAATTAAAATTAAAACAAAAAGGAAGCAAAAGTTTACCATTTTAAGCTCGTTATATCAAATACGGCTTTCACCTTCCTCCCACTATGGAAATCAATGAAAGACAGCTGCAAATCAAGCCTCTGAACTGCAAAAGTAGAGCATGAATCGAAGTGAAAATGCAGTTTCTCCTCATCAAAATGTTTCAATGAAAATGCAAGGTAGCATCAATCAATTATCGGAAGAATTTTTGTATATAATGGAGGATTCAACTCCAAGGCTGAAATGGGATATGAATTTAAAGAAGTAATATTTTAAAGAGTAGGGAAAACTTTTGTTTACCTGAATGAGCATAGAACTTTGCGTCGACCAAATTTCTAATCTCTATCCGAGCTGATTGAACCTCCTCAACCACATCTAGCAGATTACTTAACAGTGAACTTGTTATCTGCATCGAATAGCAGGCCAGCACATCAGGTTGGATAATAGTATTCATCATTTGCTATTTTTTAATTCTTGAAAACCTATGAAGATGTAGAAAGAACACTCTAGCTCATATGTACCTCGAACAGCCTAGTCCTTTGGTTCCTAGTCTCTCTACAATTACGTCTCTTGTCAATTAAGCAATTATTGTCATACTTACCATCCTCCTCCTGTTAATGTACATGTTGAGTCACTTTTGCCTTTAATTCACTATGATATTTTGGATCATATATGTTAAACCTTAGTTTTATTTCTATTTCGTCACTATTGTTAATCATTTTTCCTAATGAACCTAGGTAATTTTAATAATAAATCGTTTGGACATTTTCTCCATCTTTCAAGGATTCTCAAGTGAAATTCATAATTAGTTTAATGCACACGGGTATGTGTCTTCCCAGTTTCAATCATTTCTTTATAACCTCACAAGGAATTCTACATTAAGTTAATTTTTCAAGCTGCAAAACTTGCACCCATGCAATAAATTGGCACATTTATGCAAGTTTTGAAACTGTCCAGAGTGCTGTGCTGCAAAAGTTGCACGACTTTGACAACTTCAAATGTTCACTTTTTGGGTTATATTGGCTAGCCCATTTTAGGTCCTTAGATTCGTAAATCCCTAAAGGGAAAACCCCAAGGAGAGGCAACGCAGTGACACAATGATCGTGAATTGACAGCTCTACTTATGCTAAGCTTCGATATTAGAGTTAGCAACTACATGCTGCTTGCGGGACCACCATGAAGATTAGAACCCAAGTAAATAGAAACACCTGATGTAGACCTGCAAACATGGGATCAACAACCCAATCACGCATGACGGGCAAAAGCTGAAGACCGAAGTGAATAACCTTTAAGATAACATAGTATGCGTTTGGCAGTAACCCAATGAGATTCCAATGGTTTTTGACCATTAATTGATGAACAGTGTTAATCCACATGAGAAAAAGTATCACAATAGTTGAGATCATAAATCTAAGTGTATCCCTTAGCTACTAAATGAGTTTTGAGAGTACTTCACTAGTAGGACCAACCTTAACAACATAGCTCCCACACGCCTCTTACCAAGAGGTAGAGGGACAGGCTCCCCAGTACCACTTGCATTTCATCAATCATAGTTTGTCGCTATCCAGGATGAAGGAGACAAATGATGATAATTTTAAAATTTATAAATAGGATATGCATTACGAGTAGATCTAATACCTTTTCTTATAGCAATAAGTCAAGCATGATCAAAGTCAAGAGAAGGCGATGAGGATGAAGGATCCATGGTATGGGAATCTAGTGGTGAAGGATATCAGTCACGAGTATCTTCGGGAAAGGATGAATGAGTTATTTGTGCTCGACACTAATATGTGAGAAGAGGTGGTAGAACAATGCCTTCTGTACTTTGAGCTCGAGTTCAAGAGGAAGAATGAATAATCAATGGATCACAGGAACAAATGAATATTGTTCCATGGATGACAAGAAAAAAGGGGTGTCTTCAAAGAAAGTAACATCAGCAAACATGAAATACCTTCTAGTAGAGGGAGTGTAACACTTATACCCTTTCTGAAGATGAGAATATCCCAGGACAACTTTGCAGAAAGCATGTCAAGGCATGGGAAGACATTATGAACAAAACAAGTACTCCTTAACACACATGGAGAGACATGGTATAGAGGACCATTTGGAAAAAAATATAGAATACTGAACTTTATTCTCAATGGAGGAAGAAGGCATCTTATTGATTAGAAAACAAGCAGTAAGGACTGCATCTCCACATGGATGAACAGAAACATTTGAATTCAACATTAGAGAGTGAGCAATTTCAATAAGATGCCTATTCTTCCTCTTTAATATACCACTTTGTTGTGGAGTGTAAGGACATATTGACTAATGTAAATTCTCTGGAAAGACAAGAATGAAGAAAATGCAACAGAAAAATAGTCCTTATGATTACCACTTTTGAGAATTTTAATTATCTTTCCAATTTGGTTTTTAATTTCTTTGTAGAAAGACATAAATATGGATAAAAGTTCAGATTTGTCTTTCACTAAATAAACCCAAGTACACAGAGAGGATTGATCAATGACAGTTACAAAATAATTAAAACCAAAAGAAGTGACAGAACTTGGTCCCAAATATCACAATGAATATTAGAAAAAACATAATTACATTAAGAATTTTTAGAAAAAGAAGATCCAACATGTTGTTCTAACTCACACAAGCACCATCTAAAGCTTGAATGTGTTTGAAACTAGGATTCATCATCTTCAATTTTGATAAACTTGGGTGATCCAAACGATCAGACAAAAGTTTTGGGGTTGGAATTGCAAACAAGTTATTGAAGGACTTGGTTTTAGATAATAAAGACCCTGTGACTCATGATGTCCTTCTCCAATCATACAACCTATATACCATGTTCCTGTTTAACAAAGGAATTAACAATAAAGTCACAGAATAGTTTAAAGAGTCAATTGACTCAAAAATTAATATGTAAGGACAATGAGGAATGAACAAGACGGAATTTAAATTTAGTGAAGGGGATAAAGAAAATTGGCCAATTCCTTGATATGCCCCTTTGGATACATTGGCAAGAGTAACAACATGAGGAATTTTTGGGTAAGAAATGGAAGAAAATAAATAAATGTTACCAGAGACATGGTTTTAGGCACCTGAATCAAAATCCATGTACTATGACCTTCCACAGATTGAGAAATGCATGCAGTTGAGTTGACACACTTGGCATTGTAGAGGATTGACCTTAATTGATTGAGTTCTCAGACTTGTACCTAAAAATTCTTGGTACTCTTAATCAAAAAATTTAGATTATGATCTTTTAAATTTAGATACATAAGCATCTTTGCTTGGAAAGCCATGCAAGGAATAACAATTTTATTGGGCATGACCCATTCTCTTGCAATATGACCATTGAGGACTTCCACACCTACCACCACATCCTCCTTGTATATTCCGACCTTCTCTTCTATGAGGGATTGTTGCTGCGGAAGTTTCAATAATTTCAGGTTTAATTGTCATCCTTCATTAGGTTAGGCACACAAATGAATCTAGTAATCAAACAATCTATAGAACGAACATGATCAAAATCCAAATGTAGGCTTAATCAAGTCCATATAATATCTGTCAAGTTTCTTGTTGAGTTCCTCTAATAAGTCTGCCACTAGGAATCTTTTAACTTCTTCTACTACAAACAAGAAGTGTGTAGATCAACGCATGGATGATCAGTTAGTTGCACGACCACCGATTGGGTTGCGCTCCTTGAGGCACATCTAACCCTACACTTTTTTTTAACAAAACAGCGTCAAGTGGCAGCAGCGCAACAAAGAGCAACAAAGACAATGATGAAGATAATGTAGGATCATACCCACTCTAATACCAACTTGAACAAATAGGATGGATAGAAAAACTTTCTATGCAGCACCGGAGTTTTCTTTCCACTATTGATCTATCAAAATCCACACATCAATACAAGAAGCCTTAAAAGATGAGAACTAGGTTTTAGCCATGAATGAAGAAATTGGTGCATTAGAAAGGAATGAGAGTTGAGAGATTACAGAGAGACCAAAGGATAAGAATCCATTGGGTTGTAGGTGGATATCCACAGTTATGTATCAGTCTGATGCCACACTGGATTGGTATAAGGCAAAGTTGGTTGCAAAAGGTTACACCTAAACCTATGGGATCGATTATGAGGAGACTTTTGCTCCAGTGGCAAAAATGAATACAATCAGGATTATTCTCTCATTGGCAACGCACTTTGGTTGGGAGATGCATCAATTTGATGTTAAAAATGTCTTCTTGCATGGAAGCTTGGAGGAAGAAGTATACATGGAGATTCCACCTGGTTATGGTGCTATTGATGAAGGGAATAAGGTGTGGGGACTTAAGAAGGCCTTGTATGGTCTTAAACAATCACCTTGTGCCTAGTTTGGAAGGTTTACTCAAGCTATGGTATCTTTGGGGTAGCGGCAAACTCAGGATGATAAAACTCACTCTTCTTTTGGTCTAAGTAGATGATATGATTATTGCAGAGGTGATGATGAGATTGAAAAACAGACTTTGAGGGAGATACATCCTTGTTTCTCAAAGGAAATACATCCTTGATCTCCTCAAAGAGACTGGTAAGTTGGGTTGTAAGATCACTGGAATGCCAATATAGCAAAATCATAGGATTGGGAATGATGAGAAGAGCCCAATGGTGGAAAAGACACAATATCAAAGAATTGTAGGAAAACTCATCTATCTATCTATCACACACTAGGTCAAACATAGCCTATGCAGTTAGTGTAGTTAGCCAAGCCAATTCATGCATGATACAAGAGAAAGACACTTGCAGGCAGTAAATAGAATTATTCAATGCTTAAAAGCCTCTGTGGGAAAGGATTGTTATACAAAAAAAAGGGAAAACTTATCCATGAAAGTATATACTAATACTGACTATGCATGATCAATTGTTGATAGGAAATTCATCACAAGCTATTGCATGTTCTTGGGTGGAAATTTGGTGACATGGAGAAGCAAGAAACAAAATGAAGTTACAAGATCAAGTGAAAAGGCAGAATTTAGAGTCATGACTCAAGGGGTTTGTGAACTATTATGGATGAAGATCATACTCAATGACCTCAAAGTAAAATATGAAGTTCCTATGGGACTGACGTATGATAATAAGTCTGCCATCAGTATTGCACACAATCCAGTTCAACATGAACAAACAAAGCACGTAGAGATAGACCAACATTTCATTAAGGAGAAGTTGGATAATTGTCTTATAGTCATCGAGGATATCCCTTCAAGACTCCAATTGGTAGATATATTCACTAAGGGACTTCCCACAAAACAATTCAAAGATCTTACTTGCAATGGAAATGATAGATATACATTCACCAGCTTGAGGGGGAGTGTTGCATAATCAGGAGATAATTACTCCATAATTAATACAATTTTTTTTTCTATTTACTAGGACAAATTTGATATCTTTTGGTTGTTTGATTTGTATAGCTTTAATTACCTATTCTTTCTTTCCTTAATTAGGTTGTAAATAGTCTATAAATTTAGACTGTAATCACATTTGTAAATACATTCAATCTTTTTCTTTCAAGCAAACTCTATATAAAGAGATGAGCCTAACAAAGCATAATAGAAAAGGGAATCAAATAACTAGCTAATGTAGATGATTGGTGCACTAAGCACTCAAAATATGTTAGCTACTTTAACTTATATGACTAGCAAATTATCCTAAATTCTAATGTATGCAATTGTCCCATCCTTTATGCTTCTTGGGCTTGGAATCAACGCCTACCCCATCCATGGTCAGCTCTCTATCACCTACAATGTTGCTTAGGTCTAGATTCCACTCATCCCCTTCCCCGAGGAAAAACACCTTGTGAGGTGCTAAGCTACAGAAAGTGTATCCCAATCTTCCCATATGATGTCCTTCAAAGAAACCGGACCACTTAATCAAAACATCTGTTTAGGAGGAACAAAAATGGTGTCAAGCTTGGTGGTCAAGAGTGAAACTGGACCAACAACAAGTTTATCATTAGAAAAGAGGAAGCAATTCTTGAGGTGGAGGAAGGAGGCCATGGTGAGGCTTTTAGTGAAACATGGGTGATTTTTGGCACTCTCGGGAAGGGACTCACCACCAATAACTATTATTCTAGGCCATTTTATATTAAATTGTGGCTCAGTCAACAATACAATGGCTTAATCATGATCCGTAGCATTGTTTTAAGTTTCTTGGTCCATGATCCAAGAAAACATGAAATACAAAACAACAATAACTTACTAAAAGAAAATTATCATATTCATAAGAAATAAAGTATATACCTGTGTTTCTCGTGCCATACTGCATGAATCAATGAACTTCTTAGTTGTATGTGGATTTAAGACAAACACAAATGCAGAAAAAGCATCCAAGTTTGGGAAGGTCTGCAAAATAGACACACCATAGTAGAAAAGAAAAGGGAATGTTGCATAATTAGGAGAATTATTTCGTAATTTAGTGCAGATTTCATTCTCTATTTATTAAGACAGATTTGATATCTTTTAGTGATTTGATTTTATATGTATAGCTTTAATTACCTATCATGTCTTGCTCTCATTACCTATTATTTCTTTCCTTAATTAGGTTGTAAAAAGTCTATAAATTGAGACTGTAATCACATTTGTAAACACATTTCAGAAATACATTTCATCTATTTCTTGCAACTAGAAATGAATATTGAATGCTATAATAACACAGAAAAATTGATAACTAAATTACCTTCCCAATATTCGCATCATTCAAGCTAGTTGATGTTATTATCCTAGATTGACCAGTATTTAGAGTGACCCTACATTCCATCAAAATAAGTTGGAACTTTCATATTTAGTCATCATAAAAGATACACTGAAGCTTCAACCACAGAAGGAAATGGAGCATAATTAACTAACCTTTGAGTTACATAACCACAATAGTTGAGACAAACTTTGTGAAAACCATCCTTGCACTCAAAATCTTCAATTTCCCACGACTAGAAAACAAAAAAGTAGAAAAAAATGATGTTTAGTATTATTAAAAAGAATATATTATATTTGGTATGAGGACAAGAACCGTATTTAAAGTCACAAGACCTTCAAATTCTGGCGTATAGACTTGCAAGGCATTCTCTTCTGAAAATAACCATAAACAGCTTTCACGGTGTCAGTATAGCTTTCATCCCCGTTCATCTTGCAGTGGCTCTGTAAGAATTTACTTAAGGATTTTGCTTTTGACTCCAAAGATTCAAGTTCCTGCTTCTTTTCCAATACCTTTTTGCAAGAAACCTAGCAATGAACAATAAAATATTACCAATTGAAATGAATGGAACAGCACAACAGGTTGAACCTTTCATGATCAAGTTACACCATCAGACTATGAACAAGAGTTTGGAACAAATGCAAAGGAAAATATATCATGCATTCTACAGATCATTGGTTGTTCAGAACAGAATTGATTTATCATTATTGATTATTGCATGGTTATTTAATGATAGTTGTATATTTAAAATATCAACATTTGAGCATAAATCACTATAATGTTGAGTGCTTTAAACTATGGTCATCTATCATTTGTAATAGAAATCATTTCAATGTATAACATTTTGTTACATATCAAGAGGATAACAAGTCTTTGAAACAAGCAAAAAAAAAAGCTACAGGTCTTCAGAATTGTATTGATTTCTCCCAGTAACAAAATGGGGAGAAATGTTCAAAATGCGAAGTTAGTAACCATATTGTGCAAAGAGTTTGTTTTGATTTGAAGTTCCAAATTTAGCTTCTATGACCATTGCTCAAAAAAGCTCAAATACATCTCAACAATTATTTATAGCAAAACAATGAAAGTTGGGACAGAATTGGATTAAGAATCCAGTCGAAGTTGTAAACTCCAACCAATCTAAGTGCGAGATGGACCCTGGCAAGTAGGAAGTTGGTTTCTGAAAAAAGTGACCTTAAAGGAGCAAACAAGGGGAAGCCAAAGTCCGAAAAGGAGCGAATGAAAGATGCTGCATTGAAGTGTTTAATTCTATGACAAGTGCTACAATCGTGTCACTGCAAGCTGGGTAAAAGGAATGTCAATGAGGTGGTGGACATAACCAATATTTTGGTGTATTTTGATGGTTTTGTAGCTGCAGTTTGCAGTGCTTATAGCATTCCAATACGAGCACGATGCTAGCTAGAATAAGATGTCTAGCTTATGCAGCAAACATTATCTATCTATTGCTTCTGGGGTGTTTGTTCATCTCTTTATTCTTGGAGATTCTTAATGTGGTTTGGTTTATGTAAAAGGGTTGGGATACCCCTTTTG
>Ga0123342_1009040_pt1 | contig 12158 bp, 10 predicted proteins | sample Turbeawhitnodule_FD_89960 | JGI IMG/M metagenome (GOLD analysis project Ga0123342, IMG submission 89960) | Root nodule microbial communities of legume samples collected from Mexico - Turtle bean Mexico white nodule | ecosystem: Host-associated > Plants > Roots > Nodule | place: Mexico: Nepantla... | reverse complement strand
CCTTGCCAGAGTCATAGAGTGCCTCCATTGCTCTCCACGTGCTGGGAATGTCTGGTTGAATCAGATTTTCTTTCTTGAATCCAACTGATCCACTTTTCATGCGGACTGGCCAGTGGATCTACACCATAAATCAATTTAGTTTGTATGAAGGAAGAGACTCAAGATAATACTGAATAAAACCCAAGTTAGTAGAATTACATGAATGAAACCATTGAACTTGGTTCACTTGTGATAGCCTTATTTGTAAAACAATGCTAACAATATACTATTAGACCCTCTTTTTCAAAGAGACAATATCCTATTCATTGAAATCATGAGTCCCATTATATGAGTAACATATCAGTAAGCATAATGCATGCTTACCAGATAGAGATCAAGGTAGTCAAGTTGCAAATCCTGTAATGTTTTATCCAATGCTTTTGGCACATCTTCTGGAGCATGATCAGCACACCTGAAAATATAGCCAACAGTGCAAAGGATCTCCATTCAGCAACCAAACACACACCCTTTTCCAATGTTCAAACATAGAACACAATTTTCAAAAGACAGCAAACCAGAGTTTGGAAGTTATCCATAAGTCCTCACGCTTCACCACACCATCTTCAAAAACCTTCTTAAGCGCAGAACCAATCTGTGAAAACCAAGATTCAAAATAAAATGTCAATTAGCTTCCAAAAGTGACTGAGTTCTCACTACTTTTCTATATTTATTAAAACAAAACTACATAACATTAATAGCATAACCTATAACCTGAAACATCCCACAATTAACAATTTTTCACAGTTCACATATTATTACAGAGCAAAGGCAATATGACAAAATTAATAATTGAAAAGATGAGAAACAAAAATGGAGCCTGAACTATGAAAGTTATCAACTTGAATTATTATTACCTCTGCTTGATTGTCATAAGCTTGAGCACAATCAATGTGTCTGTATCCAACCTGAACAACCCGACATCAAAATCAGTTCACATATTATTTCTCAAGTAATAAAAAATTTAACAATTACAAAATTTATCTTTCTATGATTTACGACTTCGGATACAATAAGGACGACTCGGACAAGCTTCTTAAATGGACGTGAAACACTTAGAATACATATTGGTGAAATATACAATTCAAAAAATATGTGTTAAATTTTTTATAATTCTTACACGGTTCTAACATAGTTTTAAATAAAAGAAATATATTAATTTTTAAAAAAATTCAAATTTATTGTATAAAATTATTATAATTATAAAAATTATAAAAATAAAAAATAAATCATTTTGAATTAGCCATTAGAAACATCTTTCCACTAAAAAAAAGAATGAAATCATATTTCTACACATCAATCTTTATTATCAATTTATATAATTTATAACTATATAATATATAGATTTATGTTTTATTATTTTACATTATAAAAATTATACATATTTTCGTGTATTTGTTAGTGTTATACTACATAAATGTTATACTACATAAATGAAGACGCACAAAATGTGGATAGGTATTCTATAAACAAGATGTGGACATGTTATTAATCCTACACCACTTAAATAAGTAAAACACAAATGGATCCATTAAGTAACACAAATTGGTATCAGTTTTAGTAACACAGAATTTTTCTTTGGGAGATTATATTATTGAAAAGGGGGAAAAATGAATTGAAATAGAGTTTTAGTTACCTGAATGGCTGTGGTGACAGCTTTTGCTACAACTCCTGGTTCAGCTTGCCATGTTCCTAACCCAATAGAAGGGATCTTTGCCCCTGTCTTCAACTCAAAGGATTGGATTAAGTTGGTCATTTTTTTTTCTGAATAATGATAATAATAAGCACAATTAGGTAGAAGAATATTCAAACACTTCTTTTGGGTGGTTTGGCTATGGTTTGAGTTATGCGTTTGTATTTATAGGCAAAAACATGAACATGAAGAAGTGGACGGTGTTGAAGGTGCGGTTTGGTGGATCAGATTTGCTGTGGTCATTTCTTTTATTGTTTGGTGCAATAAGAGAAGTAGAGTCGTTGATGAGAATCTACGGTTGGGATTTTATTTTGTATATTGGAATGGAAAGATCGAAAGCGAAAAGCTGATATATGCACACACGTCACGTACGAACTCAAAAAAATCAGTATTAAACGTAAATACGGCGTGCCCGTTTATATGAAATTAAAATGCACAAAACGGTAACCGTTTCGTATTTGTTATTCACGCTCTTAATATAAATATATTTATGTACCTACATGTCACGCTGGATACTATACTTCGGTGGTATTTATTTCATAATCGAACTTTTATGGTTATTAGTGAAAATTTTGAATAAAACGGTCTACTCAAATAGTTGTTACCGTTGAACAGTTATTTATGAAACAATAAATGATCATCATACTACCAATTTAAGGACTGTCATTAAAAAGATCTATAAATATCAACTCCAAAAAGTACAATGTATCTTATTTAATACTTTCAATTCTGATCAGATGCCTTTCGAGTACATTTTCGGTAAGAACGTTTAACATCCATCATGGGACCCTGGTAAAATGATTATCCCATGACTACCATAGCATTGAATATTTATAAAATGAGTTCCTAACGGCCCTACCTGAATAGCCAACTTGAGGTCTTTCTTTGAAGGAACAAGGAAAACTTGCAAAGAAAAATGAAAACGCCTTCGGCCAGATACATGACAAAATGGAAAAGGACATAACATCCTTGAAAGAACAACACAAGGCAGGGCTACAGGCACTACAAGATCAAATAACCCGAAGGGAAGGACGACATGGACTTTACTAGGTACACGAAAGAGTCCCTAGGAGGTTCTCCGGAATACTCAGCCAATCGGGGAAAGACACCCTCCCATGCCTACAGACGTAGGTCATTATGGAGGGAGACTCGGTTAACAATCGCAATGAGGTCATCATGACAAAAGAGTCGGGGATACGAACATCAACCCTTCAAAGCAGTTCCCAATCAAGGCATACATGACACATGCAACCTGTCCTTGGAGAATATGGTCATACACAGTAGGCTATTCCCAACTACATTGATAGGAGTAGCCTTAGAATGGTACTACTCTTTTCCTAGGAACTTGGTTGACTCTTTCAACACCCTCTGCGCTCAGTTTCTAGCCAGGTTCATCGACTTTAACCCAATAGTGGCAACCTCGACATCTTTGCACAACGTTGTGCAGGGAGAAGGGGAAGGCTTGAGGCAGTACATGACCCGATTTTCCCAAGCCATGGTGAATATGCCTAACTTGCACCCGACGATGCGCCCTCTTTGTTGGTTTATGTCGGGGAAAACTTTTACACACTCTGTACTCTGAACCTTCAAAGGACAATGACCAACTACAGGTAAGGGAAGCAAGGTACATCAGCATCGAGGAAAATGCATACACTTTGACGGAAGGCTATGAAGGGACCACCCTCAATGACTTTCTTGCCTTCAAGAGGAAAAGGTCGGGAAAGTTCAAAAATTATACCCCGCTTAACGCGAAAAAAGAAGTAGTCTTTCAGGAGGCCTGTAACTTGGAGCTTGTCCAGTTACCATCAATGGCCTTAACAATCCTTCAAAAAACCTCATTAAGCACTCCAACTATCACCAAAACCAAGGGCACAACACGGATAAGTGTTTTAAGGTGAAAGATCTCCTATAGGAGATGGTCAGATTGGGGGCATTGAACTAGTTCATACATTAGGCCCATAATGACCATGGCAAGAAATCTTTTAGGGGTCATTGTCGGGGACAAAGAGACGAACGACGCAGTGGCCGAGGTAAGGATTCATATCGTGTGGGAACTCTTGATAGAAGCAGATCCAAGACTACTCAACCCAAGGTAGGAGAATCCCACCGTGAATAAGAAAACCCAGGAATGCCCGAGGTAAGCATAGGGCGTGGTGAAATCAACACCATAGTCGGAGGCTTCGTGGGCGGTGTGCATACAAGCTCGGGCAAAAAGAGGCATCTTAGGAGAATTAACTCGATCATCCTCCTACCACCTTGTTCCCTGCCAAACATCCTCTTCACCAACGAAGAATTTTTCATTCAGGACCCCAAGCAAGACAATCCAGTGGTAATCACGACCACTATCGCAAACTAGAAGGTTAGAAGGATCCTGGTCAATCAAGGGAGTTCAACCGATGTCTTGTTTTGATCGGTATCTAAGAAGTTGGACATTCCCGAAATGCAGGTACAATCCTACCCAGACCCATAGGTCGGATTTGCTGGGCAAAGGGTCCATACAAAAGGGTACATTGACCTTCTTACCACTTTCTACACAAGGGAGACACATCGGTCTCTGACAGTCTGGTACATCTTGGTTGATGTCAACACATTATATAATGCCATCATTGGTTGAAGAACCTTAAGCTAGTTAGAGGTTGTGGTATCAACACCCCATATGACGATGAAATTTCAGGGTGAACAAGGTGACATCATCAATGTCAAGGTCGAATCAAAGGTGGCTTGGGAAAGCTACACCCAAAACTTAAAAATTGCTCCTTACTCAGTTACGAGGTTGGCTAAACCAGGATCAAGGCAGAACCTGGTTTACTTGGAGGAGGTAGAAAAATCAACAGGCCAGGACATGGGGAAAACACAAAATCTGCAATATAAAGATCTACAATGATTCTAAAGAGCTTGCATAACCAATCTCCCAACCACTGGAGCTCGGAGAGGTGGATCTTGTTTTGAGGGCAAAATTTGACGAAAATCGCCCAACCTTTGACGAGCCCATGGCAGAAGTACAACTTGAAATTAGTGTTGACAAATGCACTAATGTTGGAGGATTGATAAGTAGATCTCTGAGAAAGGAGATCGAAAAAAGTGTTGAAAAGCAATACAAATTTATGTGGGTGGAATGCTTCGTACATGCCATGAATAGACTCAGACTTTATATCCCACAAGCCAAACCGATCTCCCAGAGAAAAAGAAAGCTCAGGGATAAGAGAAGGTTAATGGCGGACCACGAAGTGAACCAAGTTTTATCAGAAAATCCTAGAAAACCTTAGAAAACGAGGAAAACGTAACAAATAGAGAACAAAAAATGTCCAAAACATTGGAGAAAATAATCCGTAAAAAATTTGATTAGAAAATCCTAAAAAATGCGAGAAACGTAACAAACATAGAACCAAAATTATGATAAACCCTACGGAACTAATGGTCAAAGAGATGAAGAGAATAGTCAGAAAAACATAAAAGCAAGAAACAATGAAGAGAAAACCCTATAAATTGCATCAGTTGCGAAAAACGTATCAAACAGATAACCAAAAATTTCCAAAACACTGCAGAAAAGAAACAGCAAAAGAGACGAAGAAGATCGACAAAAAAGATAAAAGTTCGCAACTTTGATCAGAAAACCCTAAAAAATGAGAAAAAACGTAACAAACAGAGAACTAGAAACAAAAAAAATGGAGAAAACGCAAATGAAAACATTTTGGCAAACAATCTAAATAGGTATGATATGGATGCACAAAAAATGAAAAGAAATGATAAAAAGAATCACCTGTTCTTCGGAAAATGAAAAGAAGAGAAGAGAAATAAATGGGTATTTTTTTATCAGAACCTATATAAACTCAAAAACCCATTGCGTTTTCCATTTCAGAATGGCTATGTACAACACCATATATATAGGGAAAAACAGTTGTCATTGTCATTTCAAATTTCAAAAGCATGCGCCATTTCTATAGATGTCTAATGGTGTTCCTAAGCTAAAATGCTTTCCAATACGACATATATGCAGTTGCCAAAATGTTGAAAAGGAGTAAAGGAAAAATGAGAGAAGGGAGGATAGAAGATTAAGATGAAGGGTTGCGATTATGGTTTAAGAGAAAAGAGAGTGATCAGGTTTCAGAGAGAGAGAACGGGGAAAGCGAAAAAAAAAAAACACTAGAAATGGTGCTCAACAACATTTGCTGGATTTTGCAACGCATAGTCATACACAGGAAAGGAAAACCCTAATTGCCAGCCACACAGAACACACCTTCAAAAACCCAAATTTTTCCTCCACCTCTACACATTGTGCTGGTTCACTTAGTGTAAGCCAACTGAAGTACGGGCCCATTTTCTTCTTTGGGTAAAATTCTTTTATGATTTTTTTTTAAAAAAAGGTGAGTGACACGTGTATAAAATTTCCTGTTTGTGATCCCTCGAATGTATCATGTACAGATAAATATGTTCATAAATATATTTAAGAAAATATTTAAAAACTAACTAAAGAAACTAAAATAAGTATTTAGTTAAAAATAAGGTTTTTATCTCTACAATATCATGATTCTAAAAAAACACTTCTTAAATATTCAAAAATTATGTCTCTACACTTTAAATTACGAGATTCTTAAGATGTGTAGGACAAATAACATTATAAATTTAATATTTAATTATACTTTTAGTTTCTAAACCTTGGACTAATTTTGGTTTTGGCGTCCAAATTCAAAAAAAGGTTAACTTAACCCCTTTATAATTGGAAAGAAATTATATCGATTTACTTACTAAATACTAAATTTAAAGGAGTCAGAATTTAATATTTATAATTTAAATTTGAAGACTTAAGGTTTAAAACTATTTTGACCTTCCAAATTAATATTTCATAACTAAAATTATATATTTCTTTTTTAATTTTGAGTGACTAAAAAACAGCTTTTAAAATTATATCTCTGTGCAGATAACTTTTTAGAGACTAAATACATCATTAAACTTAAAATTTATCTCCTAATAATCTAGGGAAAACCTTAAAAGAGTGGGCCCTGGCGGCTTCTTTTGTCTGTGACAGCAACAAGACTGTGACCTGTGCACTCAAATTACAGATTTTGAGGTTTTAAAATCCTTAAAAAACCAATATTTTCCATCATGTACTTCTTCGTTTACTTGTTCTTCAAAATTTTCTGTTGAAACTTAAGATCCGTTGCTAGTGACCACTCTCTAAGTTGAGCTAGTAATTATCGAGAAAAATGACAGATGCAATTAGTTTCTTTGAATTGAACACAGGAGCCAAGATACCCTCAATTGGGTTAGGCACATTTTCTGTTGATTCTACTTCTATAACCACTGCCATCAAGGTATATTAGAAGTGAATTCTATCTATTTTAACTTATTATAGTGTTTTCATAGACTTCACTTTAGATTGTTCTTTGGTTAAGATTATGTGAATGGTAAACAATTCTTGTTTGTAGTATTGTATGTAGAAAATCTAACCCAAGAATAGTTTGGCTCATGACTATTGTATGTGTTGATGATAAATTCAGGTGGGTTACAGGCATATCGACTGTGCTGAAGCCTATTCCAATCAAGCAGAGGTAATTCAATTTGATGATAATCTTGAATATATGAGCATATGATAATGAATCTATCACCTCATTTTGCTCACTGGATCACTGTCAGAACTACACAGCATATGAATTTTATTTTATGGTAAAGTGCTTGTGATATGTCTCAGCATATGCTTACTCACATGATAGAATTCATTTTGCTTTGGTAAAGTTTTTCAGTGTCTTATTATAGTCAATATATGTTCTTGTTTGATTATAGAATGTTGGTTTCTGTAGATTGGTTCTGCTCTCAAGAAGCTTTTTGAAAGTGGTGTTGTGAAGCGTGAGGACTTGTGGATTACCTCCAAACTCTGGTTTTATTATTGTCTTCTTATTTTTCTGAAAGTTTGTTAATGTTGGAATGATATGCATGTTTGCATTTGGTTTCTCAACACAGATCCTCTTTTTACTATACACAGGAACACAGATCATGATCCAGAAGATGTACCAAAAGCACTTGAAAGAACTTTACAAGAATTGCAACTTGACTACGTAGATCTCTATCTTGTATGTGCATTCTTTCCTTTTCTGCTTTGTGAGTTTCTATTGTAGATGTGGAACACTAAACATTTCAAGTCCATTCATGGTTTCTAAATTCAGTTTTTCTTCTGGTTTTATGCAACAGAATTAAGTTCTTTTTTCAATCAATTGAAATGGTTCAATTTGTAGATACATTGGCCAGTGAGTATGAAAAAGGGATCAGTTGGAGTTCAACCTGAAAATGTTATACAACATGACATACCAAGCACATGGAGAGCAATGGAGGCTCTCTATGACTCAGGCAAGGCTAAAGCCATAGGAGTGAGCAATTTCTCTTCAAAAAAGCTTCAAGATTTATTGGATATAGCAAGAGTGCCTCCTGCTGTTAACCAAGTGGAATGCCACCCACAATGGCAGCAGCCAAAGTTGCATGCATTCTGTGAATCCAAAGGAATTCACCTATCTGTATGTATATCACACATTAAGTCACTCTATGTTTCACAATGCATGTATTTGTTGCATTTTGGATAAACTTTTCTGAGAAAACTGTGATGATTTTGGTACTTCAAGTGGTGTGTATATATATATGTCAATCAAACAACACATTGTTCTGATTGCTGATCATCTGTTACAAATACAATGAATTTCTTTTTAAGGGGTTTTCTCCATTGGGGTCACAAGGATTCCTCAACAGTGATGTTCTTAAGAATCCTGTTATCAATTTAGTTGCTGAGAAACTTGGGAAAACACCTGCTCAAGTAGCCCTTCGGTGGGGCATTCAAACGGGTCATAGTGTGCTACCAAAGACCTCCAATGAAGCCAGGATCAAGGAAAATTTCGATGTCTTCAACTGGTCTATTCCTGAGGAGCTGATGGCTAAGTTATCTGAAATTAAACAGGCAAGTAGCTAAAACTTAACCCTTTTCTGTTTTCTTTCAAAGTTTTTATTCTCTTATTATTTATCTCCTCTTCAACTTTTGAGTAACAAGTGGAATTTACTCCTGCAGGGAAGGCTTATAAACGGCACTGGATTATTTGTTCATGAAAGCAGTGAGGTCTACAAGACTGTTGAAGAACTCTGGGATGGTGAATAATGTGGTAGAATATGCAACACATTTTACAAGTCCACTGAAAAAATTGTTTTTTTTTTAATATAAAAATTTTCATGTTAGACATCATAAGTTTGTTTGTGTTTAAGCAGTATATTTTGGAGTCGTGTGACAAATCTACTTTATGGAGTTTGTGTGTAATCATACCTTGACAAGGACACATTGAATTCAGTTATGGTTGTTGGTGACAGTGCTTCATAGATGAATCAAAATTCATGAATGTTGTGTTTCTGAAGCTCAAACATATTTTTTGCCAATACCTGTTTTATTCTCTCTTTCTGCCTTATTCACTTCACAATTTGACCATTTTAGTATAAACTTTTTGTTAGAATTTTAAACATGAGATATTCACCTATCTAATCTCTTAATATTTTGGATTGAAAGTGATGTTTTTATTTATTTATAAATGAAATAATCATGGTTCATTGCTCTATAATCACTTGATGTTTTTGTACATAAAACTCATCACTTGGATTTACAGAAACATAAACCTCATCATCCTTAATAAAGCAAATATCATATTGGCTTACCCACAACTGAAGCCAAAAGTGTAATTTAAGTTCGTTGTTTATTACTAGGATCATGATTCATTTATTTTTTTACAGTGACCTTATAATAATATAAATTATTATTTTATTGTAATATAATATTTTATTAAGAAAAATAGTTGTAAAGTAGTATTTTTGAATGCTTTTGGAAAACAGTGATGTCAAAATATATTTGTCCTTATTACTATGATTACTAATGCGAGACAATGAAATTAATGATTATTAGCTCATTATTTTGCTTCGTATTTAAATTATAATTGTAAAACACAAAAAGCAAGAATTCTATAGGGTGAGTTGATAAATTAGATAATTCTTGTGATGTCTTCTCTATTACTATGAAGGTCCTTTTCTTATTGTCTTTTGATTTTTTTTCTTCTTGAAAATTGCCATCTCAAGTCATTTTTAGGACAAAATTATAAATTTTTTACTAAAAACTAATTTTAGTAATATAAATATTTATAACTAAAAATAACAACGGTAGAATAAAAATCATAATATAAGTTTTGACAGTGAAAAAAAGATTTTTACCAACGGGTTCAAGTTAACAATCATCGTTAAAAGTATTATATATTTTTTCAATGACATTTGATTCTATCGTCATTAATTTATATTTTATAATCACTGTTTTTTATTTACAACCGTTGTTAAAATAATTTTATCAGGAATGATTATAAAATTGTCGTTAAATGAAGTCACTGAAGGATTGTTAAAAGTGGAATAAGAGAAATTTATAGCAACGATTGTTCACTTAAACTGTCGTTAAAACAATTGTTGGTTTCAACGTCAAAACTTATATCGATAATTTTTGTTCAACCATCGATGCTTTTAGTTTTTTTAAAAAAATTAGGATTAAATATTGTCATTATCACAATTTACATATGTACAAAAATTTCAGATAGTGCTAGTATGTGTTGTAACGAAATTTAAATTAAATTTAAATATAAAAAACTCAATAAAACATAATAATTTAAATAATAAATTGAATATGAAAAATTTCTATAGTCAATTTAATGTCATTCTAATGAGTCATTTATCCTAATGTGGTATATATGATTATAAAATATTTTGACCATGTTTTCCTAATATATTCCAGTGCTTTTGACTCCAACGGTTGTGGGTCAATGAAAAATTGTAATATTTAAAAATTATTTTGATTAGTGCTAAAGTAATAAATATTAAATTTCAATTTATTAGTGTATTGTTGTTTTACATGATCCCAACCTCTCTCAATTCCAGTTTGAACAATAGTTGACATCCACTGCATTACATAATAACCACATTCATAACTTCTAGATTGCTTATTGCACTACAAGTTAAAATAAATGTTATTAGATTAATCAATGACACATATTCAAGTGAGTGAACAAATTTACTTTAAATACCTTGAGGTGCTTCCAAGTGAGTTTTTTTATCTTGCACTTGGCCTACAACTCAATATGTTATGTCCAGAGTAAACATTCAAATAACAAGATACGATGACTTATCAAATTGATATCAACAATGCCTTTCTCCATGGTGACTTATCACCTCCTGTCTACATGCAACAACCACCTGGATTCTCTACTGACTCTACTCTTGTTTGCCGATTGAATAAAGCCATATACGGTCTCAAACAAGCACATCGCACTTGGTTTCAAAAGCTTTCTACAACTCTTCTTCATCTAGGCTTCGTTGCTTCCCAAAGTGACACTTCTCTCTTCACACGGTTTACTCAATCTCACACTATCTTTATCCTAATTTATGTTGATGATATCTTAGTTATTGGTAGTTCTTTGTTCTTAGTGCAGGATTTCATCAAACAATTAAGCTTATATTTTGCCCTGAAGGATCTTGGACCGTTGCATTACTTCTTAGGAATCGAAGTTTCTTGGCATAAAAACAATTCTATTCATCTATCTCAAGCGAAGTATATTAAAGATCTCATACGTCGCACTAACATGGTCAACTCCAAGCCCCAACCTTCTCCAATATTTTCTTCTCTACGACTTACTGCTGATGAATCCGTCTCCGTCGATGATCCAACTTTATATTAGTCCATTGTTGGTGCTTTGCAATATGCTACTATTACCAGACCCGGAATCTCCTTCTCGATTAATCGAGTTTGTCAGTACATGCATAAGCCACAAATTCATCATTGGAAAGGTGTGAAACGTATTCTGCGATACTTGGTTGGCACTCCCACTCACGGTCTTCTCTTAACTCCTTCACCAACCTATTCTATCATTGGTTTCAGTGATTTTGACTGGGCCACGGACTTGGATGATCACAAGTCTACCACTGGATATTGCATATTTGTGGGTCACAATCTTGTGTCTTGGTCCTCAAAGAAACAAAAAGTTGTCTCCAGAAGCAGTACTGAGGCTGAGTACAAAAGCATTGTCGTTGCCCTTGCTGATATTATCTGAATCCAGTCACTGATGACTGAACTACGCATCCCTTCTTCCACTCCAATAATTAATTCTGATAATCTCGATGTTGTTCATATTGCTGCCAATCCTGTTCTGCATTCTCGTTCCAAACATTTCGAGCTTGACTTGCATTTCGTCCATGACCGTGTTCAGCATAAGCAGATGTTGGTTGTTCATCTCCCATCTCAATTTCAAATCACCGATGTTCTAACGAAACCTTTGTCAGGGACGATGTTTCAGAAATTCAAAAATAAACTTCGGGTGGTTGATAACTCACCCATAAGTTTATGGGGGGGTGTTAGATATAATACTGGTAGTGTTGT
>Ga0123342_1009039_pt1 | contig 12159 bp, 5 predicted proteins | sample Turbeawhitnodule_FD_89960 | JGI IMG/M metagenome (GOLD analysis project Ga0123342, IMG submission 89960) | Root nodule microbial communities of legume samples collected from Mexico - Turtle bean Mexico white nodule | ecosystem: Host-associated > Plants > Roots > Nodule | place: Mexico: Nepantla... | reverse complement strand
TAATAGTGCCTATAAATAGACAATTCTTTGTATTGTTTAAACAAGAAGAAATCAATAATAGAACAGACTCTCTTCTCATATTTCTCACTGTGAGCTCCATCTTTTGTGTGTCTGCTCTAACATTGTGTATGTTCATGATGCTTATTAGATAAATTGTTTTAAGTTAAAGGTGGAGTGATGCGAGTGATAAGGAGAATGAGTTACGGTAATGTCAATGAATGTTGAAGGCATATCATGTAGACCCAAAGGCAAAAAAGATGTTTTATTGGGTTGTGGAAGAAAAGCAAAGGGTTCAAAATTAGGTTGAACAAAAGGTCACGATGAATAAAGATATAACTTTTGACGAAAACTCTCTATTGAAGTTGGAAGGGAATTTAAGAAAGTTTGAAGTTAAAGCTCAATAGGTGGAGGTAAACGATGATGTCATTTAGATGCTAGAACAATAGTTTGATATATCCAATTAGATTGAAAATGATTCTCAAGGACAATGAGATCGTCCAAACATACAACTCACCTATAATTTGTAGGTTTGCTAAGGTGAGTGAACTTCTCGCGAGATATGGACATGATGAAGTGATGACCTTTTCTTTGAATATAACAGAAGACGTCGAATCATCTTAACCATGATCGTATTGTAGAGTTTTACAAGTGAATTTTGGTTATACACGAGGAATACCAATCCCTTTTGTTAATGAAACTTGAGCCTTAAAGTGTCTACTATTAGAGTAACAATTTTAAGTTTTTGAGACTAAAAATGTCAAGTATAAGGCTATTTTTTAGTCATAAGGTATACCTAGAGAGAAAGAGTGAACTACAATGATATTCTCACTTGTAATTGGCCAAATGTTCATCAGAGTTTTACTTGCTCTTATGATATCCATGGATATGTAACTAGAAACAACTTTGATGTGAAAATTGACTTGGAAATATAAGGGAGGAAATTCAAATGTTTCAACTTGAAGGTTTTGAAAAGCAAGAAAAGGAGAATTGAGTCTACAAATTACACAGGTTGTTGAACGGGTTTACAAAAATCTTAAAAAAGTGGTACAAGATATTTAATCAGTTCATTGTTTGTTTTGGGTACAATAGAAGTCTTTATGAAGTTTGTGTTTATCACAAGAAGGTGACCGCCAATTCTAATATTTACCTTATACTTATGTAAATGATATGCTTATAACTTATATGTATAAAGTGTAGATACAAAAGCTAAAGTCGTTGAGTAATGAATTTGAAATGATAGACTTGAGAATTGCTACTAGAATTTTGGCATGGAGATCGAGCAGGACCATGGTTAGAAGAAGCTCTTTTGGAGTCAACAAGAGTTTCTTTACAAGGTCTTTAACCATTTTTGACATGTACGTGTTGATTAAAAACATGTTTATAAAGAATCCTCCTTATTTTTGTTTTATCTATTTGTTTTTCTTCATGCGTTAATTGCATATTCTCTAGAGTGTCAAGTGTTTAATGGTATTTTGTTTGTGACTTTCTTGATCTCTAAGGCCAAACAAGAAGAAATCAAATTATTTTCCTCTTGTTTTCTTCTTTCCTCGAAGTTCTTTTGAAAAAAAAAATCCAATTTGATAAATAATCACACATTTTATATTTTTTTAAAAAAATTATCTTAATACAATAAAGATATGCATATACAATAAGAGCCAAACATGTTAAGGACATTGTCTTAGAGAAAAAAAATTGACATGATCAACAAAATTAAAAAATCAACAAAGTTTGAAGTAAAATAATTTTGTGTCTTATATAAAATTGAATCATTATATATGCCAAAATATTTATCACATAATTTTTTTTTAAAACAACATTTGCATTTATTTTGGTTTTCTCAACATAATAAATATCTAAAGCTTTTATGTTTTTGACAAAAACAAAATCATTTCTTCAGATGCTTTCATTTTTACTCCAACCAAGTGGGTAGGTACCATTTACCTTAACATAAGATTCATCCATTACTCTTTGTTTAAGCCAAGGCACTACTATCAAAGTAGCATCGATAGTCACAACTTGTACAGTGGACTTGGCTTGCTCAGTTGCTTTCTTGATGCTGAGCCAAGAACCCCCTTAAACACCATTACTTTAATTCATTCATTCAATTAGCCTAAAACCTGGTTTAATAAGCAAGCTTGAGGGATTAATCATTGTGAAGAAAAATAAATTAAGCACTATGTGGGGCTGCTTCTGCACGTTAGTGAAAGAACAATCTCTGTCAATTTGGCATCAATCCTTTTTCACTTTACCATCACTGTTCCATTATGCTCTCTGTACATTTTTTTTTTCCTTTTCAACCAACTACTTAACAATTGAGATGGGGTTGCTCCATCACTGCAATAGAAGCTGTTCATGGATCGTTTTCTTCACATTTCTCTCTCCATGGGATTGAGCCTGCAAACCTGTTAAATATACATATATTAAGGCCCTGTATGAATCTGTAGCACACCTAATCACAGGTATGGATTTTGAAGATGGTGCTAAAAGGGAGCTTCAGAAAGTTGTTGGTATAAAAAAATCAAAGGGTTTTCCTCTTGGTGGGAGTAGAACTAGTCTAGCTTCTATGGAGTCCTTGTCCATGCCTCAGGTTTGTGTGTAGTTTTGACTTTTGGCCTTGGATTTCTAGAATTTTTGTTGATGGGTTGGTTATGGTTGAAGCAGGTTCAAGAGGTTGTTCTCTCTGCAGACATGCAATGTGAAAAGTGCCAGAGAAGGGTCACTGACATTATTGCAAAAATGAGTGGTAAGCCTTTTTCTTATGTTCCCTTAAGTTGTAATTTAGAAGGGATTTTGTGCAGGGTTTAGTTTGTAGCAGATGTTTGCCAAAAAATTTTGGTTGATTTTGAAGGGTCTAAAAGAAAAACATAAACAAATTTTTGATATTGATTCCCAATAGAAAACTTTCCTAGGAAGAACAGGAGAACTTGGTTCCATTGGGGAAGCCAGAGAAGAGAGAAAAAGACAGACATGATAAGAGGTGGTCCTTGTTGGTTTCCACCTAGGAATAGGCTGGCATATGTTTTGGAAGGGTGTGTGTGTGAGAGTAATTTAATTCATACTACATTTATGATTCCTATTAACTTTTTGTTAACTCCACCTTTGTCATCTTCTGTTCTTGGTTCTTGTGAAAATTCTTGGTTCTCTTAACCACCCTGCTATTGTTAATTGCATGTTTGACATCTTCTATGAAGTTTTTGATATTAGCCTTGAGTGTCTCACCTCTCATAAAGTCACTTGGGTGTGTAGTAGACATAAGAAACAACAAAGCCATCACATGCTTATCGTTTAGTCTAGCATGATTCACCAAAATATTAAATAGAGTTTCATTTTGATATAGTTTTATTTTTTGAAATCAACAAAATAATGGTTTGAGTAATACTCAACTCAATTCTTTTAGGCTGAACTTGGATAAGGTAAAGAGGAGGGACAAATTATGGAAGAGAAGAGGTGTATGAGGAAATTTGTTGACTTGCTTGAGATTATTTAAGATAAGTAAAATATTAACAATTCTACATTACATTATAGTTTATAATTGTATTTTCTAATAAAATTTTAAAATTGTCTCATTTTTTTTCTTGGGATTCACATTTTAGCAAAAAAAAATTCATTTATATAGGATTTACTATTTAGGGTTTAGTTTCTTGAAAGATAATAATTTAAGATGAAAGTCCTTCTTAGTCATATGTTTTGTTTTTCCATGGAAGCATTGGAAAGTAGGTGAATGGTGAGGGTAAGTGAGAAACAAAAAATGAAAAATGAAAAGGGTATAAGACTGATTTTTCCCAAAATTCTCACTTTTTTTTTTTTCTAACCAAATACTTAATCATTTAAATTTTACACTTTTTCTTTTTTCTTTCTATCATCTGTCACTTATTTATTTTCTTTTCTTTTTTCACTCCAACAATTTCTTACACACACCATCCAAGAAAGGTTTAAACAATGTCTTAACTTCAATGTATTGTGATTTGAAAAAACATAGTTGAAAGACTCTATTCAAGATGACCAGTCAATTCCCTAACAAAAATTAATCATCCAGAAAATTATTATCATCGTAATTTCTAAGAAGTTCAAACTAACCATTATATTTACATTATCATGCAACAAAATAATACCCCACTTAAAACTTTTAAACTTATTAAATTATCATAAAAATGAATACAAAAGTAGCCATCAGTTTCATTTTATTTCGTTGCTTTTGTTTTGATTTGCTTGTACTAACAGAGGTATAAGAACTCGGGTTTTGTGGTTTTGTAGATCAATTAGTTCAAATAATAAGTTTTTTTTTTTTAAAACTTTCATGTTAATTAATGATCACTATACAACTTGACATCTCATTTCAAATAACAACAATATTTATCAACACGAACTTTATTTATATAAAGTTGATTGTTATCACACGAAGTTCATATAATAAGTTCTCACCAGTTTAATTTAAGGAAAATGCCAAAACTTAAGGCAAAATTGTAATGTTGTTTTGTTAGCAAGAACATCAGTTAAATCTGATGATAATGTTTTCTATCTGATGAACATAGTGATAAATTTGTAAAGGAATATATCTGGTGCTAACATTTCATACGTTTTTTTGTTCTTCAGCAGAGACAGAATCCGTGGTGATCAATGTTTTGGAAAAGAAAGTGACACTTACTTTCAAATCAGCATCTATGGGGAAAGTTAGCACTCGACAAATTACTCAGATCAACAAGAATTCACTCCCCAAAATTGCCATCATCAAACGGATCTTTCGCTCTTCCCGTTCTTCACCAAAATGACTTGCCACATCTTTGTTCATAATATTTTGTAGATTCATTTCACTATGCACACAACAAAATTTGTGGATTCATGATTCAATTACTTTGGTGATTGCATAATGAGTTCCACACAGATGAAAGATTTTGTATTCATGACTCAATCTGATTTGCGATTTCTTTATTAGTTTTAATGAAATTATTACTAATTTTTTTATTCATATACGGCTTTATTGAACTTTTCATCCAAATAATGTTTTCCATCTTGTGGATGGAAATTAGGTCACACAATGCTTTCATTCATCTTTTTCTTTTAGAATAATCATCCCCACCACGTTCATTTTCAGGTAACTTTATAAATTTTTAGTATATATTACTTTTGAATTCATTTAGTTGGAATCAATGTATTGTTCATAGTTTTGTTTGCTTACAATTTTGATATAAAAAGAACTTTTTAGGGGATTAATAAAAATAGAATGTTTATAAACTATTTATTAATTTTAAAATTTGACATTTCAACTAAACTCATACTTCAGGTTTCTACTCACATGAAGATTAGACAAAAATCCATAAAAAAATTTAAGATCATACTATTTTGAGGGTTTTTATTCTTCTAAAATGAATTAATATAATCTCTTTGTATAAGTTGTTCCAAGAAGGCAACAAAAAGTATATATAGTTTATGAGGTGTTGCTTTAATGGGGCTTATGAATTAACTTAGGAAACAAATAAAGAGATGCTTTTATTAGCATTGGCTTAGGGTATGCAAAGCATGTGCATGAAGAGATGCTTCTCCTTGCCATGTTGTTTTCAAATGAATTAAGTGTAAAGGTAAAGTGAAGGATAAAAGCACTTATAAGACAAACAACTACCTTATATAGCTACTCCAACTCCAACTGGAATCAGATTCCAAGACAAATACACAACAAATATGAATATGAATATGAATATAAGTTCATCCAACACCACCATCATCATCATATTTCACATTTCATATTCTTTAGCACCCAACAAACTCCTTTTCTATTTGCCTTTTGGCTTATCCAAAGTAAAAATCAATCGTGGGTTCCATCAATTCCCACCCCATGTCGGAAAAGGCAAGTTTTTTTTGTTTTTCCGCACAAAAGATTCTTCATTTTCAAAAGTTTTTGTTAATTAGGTCAAGTGTTTTTCTTGGTTTTCTTAATGTTGGTTCTGTTCATAAAAATGCAGTATTGTTGCATGATCATGAGAATCAACGTTGACTGCAATTCTTGTTGCAGAAAATTAAGGAGAATCATTCTACGGATGAAAGGTAAATGACTTAAAAGAATGTTGTGAGTTATTATTATTAATTATTAATGATAAATAACATATTGATTCAGCAAGTGTAAAGAGTTTTAATTCAAGGCTCAATTATTTTTAATCTTCATAATAATCTTGTTTTATCTTTTAAATTTTAAAAAATATATATTATTCCTAAAAAAAATTTAAAAAAATTGTCCCTCTAAAGTAAGGAGATGCATTTAGAAGATAAAATAAATAATAGCCATTAATTACAATATCGAAAATTTAAAAAATGCAATGAGATTAAATATATATTAACAAAATCTAACACCAATTATAATTCATACTTAAGAGTAAACATGTAGACACATATTAAATGATGGTTGCATTTTAAGTTACCACTTCATAATTTACTTATTTTTGTTAATTTTAAACTTCTCAGGAATCCTATAATTTTAAAATTTAAAGAATTAAAGATAGTCTTTTAGTCGAAGGGATAAAACATATTTATACCAAAAATTTGAAGTATCACCACTATTTTTTTACAATAATCATTTTAAAAATACAATCTATCATAATTTTATATTGGTAATGCACAGATATTAATGTCTTGTTATTAAAGAATGTGAACAAATTTAACACCACTTTCTTATTCATATTGAAGTGATAGAGAACCATTTGATAGAGAAACAGCAGCGTAGGGTGTGTGTGTTTGGAAGATTTGAACCAGCTGATGTTGCAATAAAGATAAAGAAGAAGATGAACAGAAGAGTTGAGATCCTTGAAGTTCAAGAAATGGAAGCAGAAGTTGAAAACGAAGGAGAATAGAAAGCAGATAGAAGAGAGAATAAGAACCATGCAATGCATGACACAGTGTATATAATAGTTTACATGCAAATGTGGTTGGTTCTCAAACTTAGTTGGAAATTGAAGTTGCTGTATTTAAAGGAAGTAAAATAGGATAATGAAAAATAAAAATACACCAGTTGCATGTATAATTCTTGGATTTATTTAATTTTTTTGTTACAATAAGTGATAAGAAAGTGTTTATTGCATTGGATTTATTTATGTGATAACATATTGACATTGACCAATACGAAAGAAAATTTTTTATGTTTTTATGACTATTTATATTAGGGAAGAATCTCATAGGGATGAAAAAAATGTAAATTTATATTAGACAGAGTATTCGAATTGAAAAGTGTGTATTTATGTGAAATCATAAGCTTTTCGATGTGGATGGATTTAGTAGGTAAGGAGAAAAAAATGTTCAAAATTTGCGTCGGACTATGTAATGGCAATGTAAATTTTAGATATTTTTTAAAATTTTAATTGTTGTTGTTTTCTATGTATTTTTTAGTTTATTTCTCAATATGATTTTTAGCCTTCTCATTAAACTTCTTAACAAATTTCACTTTAAAAACCCACTCTTTATGGATCAAAGAGGCAGAAAAGGTAGGCAAATGCTCCCTACACCCAACACTTTTGAACCTGCACCCAACATAATTTCAAAAATTCCAAAAATACCATTTATTTTAGAAATGAAAATTCAAAATTGAAAATAATGGATTCCGTAAAAATAAATCCAGAAGAGATTTTTGTGTTTTGGATATAAAAATCCAAAAAAAAAATCAAAATCCCATTCCAGATAAAAAAATTCAGAACTGAAAATAATACATTCTAGAGAAATTTTTCCGGAAGAGATTATTGTGTTCCGAAAAAGAGGGTCCAGAATGTAATTTTATATGCACCCCATTTTTTTAAGAGTATTTTCGGTTTTTCCCCTGTAATTGGATGCAGTGATATGGTGCAGGAAGCAATTGCCGAAAAGGTAACAAGTCAAAAGCATGAGAGGATTAAATCCATATACAAGAAATATTAGTAGTTCTATTATAAGCAAATTATACCTAATGAAGAAAACATTTATCCCAAGTCTTTGGCTGTCTTTCAATAGTGTCCACAATAATGTGGAGAGAGACTTGTTTACTACCCCAATATGTCCATTAGTTTGACATGACATGTGTGGTAGAAAACAAAAGTTTAGTTTCAAGCTTAGACCATAAAGTTTTCCAAAATTGACTTACAATTTCTTTAAAAAATAATTTAGCAATGTAACTAGCTTTATCTACTTTGTGACAAGGAATAAATTGAGTCATTTTACTAAATCGATCCACAACCACAAAATTATAATAATATCCTTAGGTGTTCTAGGAAGTCCTAAAATGAAATTCATACTAATATCTTCTCAAGGGACACTAGCTATTAGGAGGGGAGTATAGTGAGCATGAGGTTTGATCTTAGATTTAGCTTGCAAATAAGCTATACACTTATAACAATGTCTTTGAATATAAATAAATAAGACAACATGCTGCCTCATACGAAATCGATCAATTGGAATTACAAGTTCAACTTTACAGATTTAATCAGAGACATAAATTAAGTATCCTATAAATGTCCTCCACCAACTCAATAAAAAATGATTCAAGCATATTGTAAAATATATGCATATCATGATAATATTTTGCCAATCGACGATATATATATATATATATATAAGGAGCAATCAACAATGCACCAATCTACCAAACCAACCCTACATTGTACAATAGATTGTAGATAGATCAAATATAACTGAAATATATACCAATAGACATCATGGCTTTTTTCAACACATAATCTAATCATTTTATTTATTTGCATTTTTGGGATACAACATCGGATTAAAATCTTAATGAACAAATTTTTATTCACCCCAAGCAGAGTCTAAATCTATAACTAAAATATCGAATTGTTGGAAAGATGGTGATACGTAAATTTGCATAAACCATTAGAGTGAACAAAATCAAGCCTAACAACTTTACTAACAGTATTCATCATTTTATGATAGTTAGGAGAGTTGTAGTTAGTCAAGAGATTGAAGTTGAGGCTCATAGCTACTTGGAAGTTGCCTACAAATCAGAGGGATTGAGAGGGAGAGTTGTCTTTGGATTTGAGAACTTTGGGAGGGCACTAAGTCTCTTGAATCTTGAATACTTGGGAGTGTAACACTATTTTCCATAAATAAAGATTATTTTGGTCTACAATCTGGATTCAGATCCTATCATTTATCTCTATAGTATGTTGAATGGCTATGCCATTATAAATAATATACAACCGCACCAATCCATCCCTTCTCAAACCCCAAAAGTGACAAATAACGTTTTAATTGAAAATTATGCAGCACCTTAGAGCACATATGGCATCAGATGGCTTTCTCCAGCCATCTTGGCAACCTTAGTGAAGACTTCATCCCTATTCTAGTAAGGAAAACAGAATACAACAGGTGGAGCAAGAACATGAAACATCCACTGTTGATCAAAACCTGAAAGAAAGAAACACGTCAGTATTTTAATGACCCAAGAACAGACTCAATAGAGAAGGGACATACCAAAGTGCCAAATAGAGTATATAGGGACATACCAAAGTGCCAAATAGAGTATATATCACGTTCATTGAAGGTATAGAATTAACACCAGATGCAGCGAGAACAAATGTGAGAGAAGCATGGATGTTAATGGTGATCTACAAGCCACATTTCCCCCAAAATAAGAAGAGAAAAACAAGTGGCAGTTATTTTATAAGATAAAATGATTAGGAGATAATTCTAGAATTGATTACCAAAGCTAGTATGTTTTCCCTTATTAAGAAAGAGGATATCAAGACAAAGCCAACGGCACCCAGGGCACGTACCTGCACACATTACCAAGATTTTATTAACAAAAGAGTAAAAGAACCAGCTAAACAATCCCTCAAATAAGTGTAAGATGTACGAGGCAAAAGGTAACAAACATTACAATTGTGCTCAAGAAAATTGACAGATTCCAACTGGCTCCCAACCTGACAAGATATAAAAAGAAAGCAAAACAGATACAGCACTATTTAGCTTATTTCAACAAAAGAAAGGGTTAACAACTTATACTAGTCGTCCTTGTAAGAAAACATTCAGTCTTGTGATGGGCCTTGAATATTTGTTTATTATTTAAATGTATATATAAAAGATAAAAAGTTATCATGTACATTATCTGAAAAGAAGAATTAGGTAATAAAGTTTACAATGTCAAACAGAATTGGAAGCAAATCTTTTGAAAAAATGCGAAGAAAAAAGTTTGCAATAAAACTACAAAAAACCCAAGGATTTTGGGAAATTAGAAACTAAGAAATTGTGAACAATATCTTAACTGAAATATTATTTCGAGATCTTCGAAGCAAAGAAATCTATAAAAAGATGTAAATTTTAAGAAGAAATTGTGGAGTCTTCATAGCAGAACACGCTTTTAAAAACAACACATAATAGTTTCCTTAGTTTTCTTATTTTCTTCATTGTAATTCTTCCGTTTTGCATTCATATGAAAGGCTAAACGCATTTGTTAAGTTCAAGCGGAAGAAGATAAACATTTCATGAATAGACGCATAGAGATAGATGAGTGAAGAACATACATGAGAGTCAACCTGCTAAACCAAACCTACGTAAAGGAAAAACAAAACAAACTACTACAAATTATTTTAAGCAAAGCATAGGGAATTGAAACTTATTATGAAAAAAGTCAAAAACTAATGCAATAAGGCAGAATATTATACCAGCTAAAATCTAACTTATTAGCAATGCTAAGGGAAGCCAACTTATCACCACAATGATTCCCTTCCCAGAAGATATGAGAAACTTTAAACTCCATGCCCTGACAAAATCTTCATACATCGTCTCCATCTCCCTCTCAAGGACCAAGGAACAACTTGAAAAGAAGTAAAGACTCAAAGCAAAGTAGAATCACATTTGAACCAAATCTTCCTATAACCAGAATTCCAAGAGAGCACAACAGCAAGAATAGCTCCCATAACCTCAACATATAAAGATTTCTACACCCTAAGGTAAGAGGAGAAGCTACCAATGTATTCCCCTATGCTCCCTCTAAAGGCAACACAAGTCGAAGGATCAGGACACCCTTTAGTAGCACCATCAGTTTTGACTTTCACCCAACCAACTGTTGGAAAACTCTAAATAATAGGTATGGGAGAAGATCCCTTTTTAGGCCTTATGCTGATATCAAGAAACTTTAAAATAGAAAAGTCAGTAATGTCGTTGTGCTTATCTTTCTTAAGCATTACCAGTGAGCCTAACAAAATCTTTAATAGTTTGTATGGCAATGTGAATGTTGATCCTATGTCAACAAAATTTTTAATAGTGAAACAAGCATGATTTCTCATCCTCCATATCAACCAGATAGAATAATTAATATAGCAAGCTCAATAAGCCTTGACCAAAGCACTCCCTGTAGCCTTACAAAAAAACAACTAAACAATTTATAGAAAGATAATTTAAGTCAGAAAAAACCTGCTGAAAACAATTCCATATTTGCATAGCAGAAGAATACTACAAAAAGAGGTGAGAAACAGCACCTCCTTATCAACAGGTAATCTGTTCTGAAGCACCTTCCACCAGACTAAGATTTTAGCATGGTGAACAGAATTAGACCTAAGATTACCCCAAGCACATGAGAATTATTGACAGAAAAAATTCCTAGCAACCTTTTGTGTGAGTTGTCCAAAAATCCTCTAAAACCCAATTAGGAATATCATCAGAATCCATCAAAACAATGTTAGGTAAGTTTTGTAAACCAAGCAAGTTACAAAGAACCGAAGAAAGATCCCAAGAAGAGTTATTTCTATTCCAGCCTTGAGCAACACTGGCACTAAGATTAATTCTTTTCACATAAGGAACCCCCCACAAGCATAGAAATACATCATTCAGAACACCAACGATCATTCCAAATATTTGTGTTCACCTATACAAATAGTCCAAAAAGTGTGTTGCAAAATAGTGCCATACCAATCATTTATACCTAGCCAGATAGAAGAAGAACGATAGGAGGAATTTTTCTGATATTTGGTTTTAAGAAATCTAGCTTTCATCAAAGAAGACCAAGGCCTATCATTCTAAGCAAAATCCAAGGCATGTTTAAGAAGATAGGTTTTATTCTCCACCTAGAAATTAGAAACTTGTAAACCACCATCAGATCTGAGACTGCAAACTTTAGCCCATTTGACAATAACAAGACCTTGCTTGTTAATGTCCCCAGTCCAGATAAATTTTTTGATCCCTTTATCAACTCGC
>Ga0123342_1009038_pt1 | contig 12159 bp, 4 predicted proteins | sample Turbeawhitnodule_FD_89960 | JGI IMG/M metagenome (GOLD analysis project Ga0123342, IMG submission 89960) | Root nodule microbial communities of legume samples collected from Mexico - Turtle bean Mexico white nodule | ecosystem: Host-associated > Plants > Roots > Nodule | place: Mexico: Nepantla... | reverse complement strand
CTGGCGATCTCCAATCACTTGGTCGCCTGAGTTTACATCTGGCGACTTCACCTTCAACTGGGCGATCGCCGGTCCTGGTATGCTGGAGATCGGAACACGCCAACTTAATAACTGGCGACTACATGAACCCCCCGACTTCCTTTCCTTCTGCAAACCTGGCGCCTTGTCAACACGCCTACACTGTAGCTTGATGCCACGTCATCACTTCCGACTACCAGGGCGGTACAATAGTGAAGTAATAAAAGCAGAGTATCTACTTGACAGGTAAATGAAACTTACATTAAACGAGTAAAGTGATACATGAATGTAAAGTAAATTTAAACTAGAATCTAAATTAAAGCAAAAGCTAAAACACAAATGAATTTTTGAAATGTATAATCAAGTACAACAATTAGACCGTCTAGTCTACAATGGTTTACCGGCCTAATAACTTTACAAGTGAAAAATGAAGTGTCTAATGGTATGTGTTTAATAGAAATGTAAATGATCACTAAAAGAAAATCATGAAATAGATACTAATTTTAGAGACCAAAATAATTAGTTACTATATTGACTAAATTAAAGACTATTTTATAAACTAAAAAAATTATTGGTATCCAATGTAGTTTCTATTATTAATAAAAATTTATAAAGTAGTTTCTAAATTGGTATCTAACCATTAGCTACCAATGTTTTAGTTATTAACTACTTTATATTCTAAATTATTTTCTAAATAGAGAATAATTTAGAGTATAAAATATTAGTAGTTAAAATCTTTGTAGCTAATTTAGATACCAATTTAAAAACCATTTTAATTTTTTTTATTAATAATAGAAACCACTTTAGATACCAATAATTTTTCGGTCTCTAAATTAATATCTAATTTAGTTTATATAATGACTAATTTTTTTTATTTCTATTTAATGATTTTTTTTGTAATGGATAGAAATGTAGAAACTATAGACAATAGGAATTGTATTCAACAGAAACTAAAAAGAAATAAAATAATTTTTTGAATTGAAAAACAAGAAAACTGTAAAAGAGTGTAAAAGAGACCGTCTAATGAACTAAAACTTTAAAAACGAAAAATAGGAAACAAAACATAACTAGAATTGGAATTTTAAATAATAGGAACTGAAATTAAAAGGAATTAAATACATAAACTTGAAATGTAAACACAAAATTGTAGATGAATAGAAATTAAAAAGGAATTGCACTAAATAGAAGAGAATTTCATTTGACAGATGAGAAACAGTAAATAGAAATCAAGTTATCTTCAACCTTGAATGAACGGAACCTACATCTGAGTTCCTTGTTTAATGGAGGGAACACAAAACCAACCAATTTATATATTCAAAACAACAATTCTTAATCAAGAACTAAATTCTGAAACATTCTTTTTTTAAAAAAAAGCATATTGAATAGAGCATCGTCTAACACAGTTTCGAGTTTGTTGTTACCCATTTTCAAAATTCAATTATGATTTAATCCAAGAAGACAAATAGATAACCAAGGACTCAAAAAGCCCCACCAAAGATCTGACTAACCTTACCAGAAGAAGAACGGGGCATACACCAGAACATCAACTGTTCTTTCTTCTGGTCTTTTTAAAAATAAAATATGATGTAAATAATTTGGGCTCACTTTGGGGGTCCAAATAGTAGAATAGGCTAGTAGGTTCATTTAGCCTAATAAAGGGGTGTATTTATCATTTTAGCTTGTGCCTAGTCCATTAGGATTAGAATGTAGCCCTAGCTTCTAGAAGCTATGCCTAAGGGATGGTTTTGACCATGGTCAACACCCTAGGCAGCCCCTCTCCTCTTCCTTTTCTTCCCATCACTCATCTTGCCCTCCAAGTCACTCCTTCCTATATAAAGGGTGTCGTACTCCATGTATTGACACATTGAAATTTTAAGTAAAGAAACTCTGCTTGAGTGAATTGAGAGTCTGAGTACTCCTTTTTATTTTGGTCTTATCTTGGGTGGGTAGTATCCTAAGTGGCGACTCTGGGTCTTATCTTGAGTGAGTGACATCTCAAGTGGCGGCTCTTGCATCACTCATCTTGGAGTCCCTCTACTCCAAGTAGTGTGAATTCCCTTTCTAATCCATAAGTTCTTTTCATCCCTTCATCTTTTCCTTCTTTATTTGCGCCATTATCCATTTTCATTTCATGTTCTTTAATGTTTCTTCCATTTGTTCATTCTTTATCATTTTAGTCTTGTTTCGTTTCCTCTTTTATGTTCTCTTCAATTCCGCACCTTTGCATCATTGTCACCATATTATTGTGTTTTTGTCTTTGCCCTTGTGAAGTGAACCTTCACACTTACTTAACCACTTGGTTAAGTTTGTGTCCAATGGGGATCTTCTTAGGGTTCTCACCTTTAAATTGCTAAATTCCAAAATCTAAACAAAAGCGAAACCTTTAAAATGTGCAATCTAAAATCAACTCACATCATGTGATAATCAGAGCATGGTTCAATTTGTGCTTATATTGTTGAGTTGATATTCTGCCTTTAAATTTCTACACATTTTAAATTCTCACTTTTATATTGAACCAATTTAAATTTCATCTTTAAATTCTTGTCATTTAAAGTTTCTATCTTTTTATTCATTAAGCACTTTAAAATTCGCTTTGTGAATTCCGTTTTCTGTCCCAAAAAAATCTCTTATTGCTTTTGCTTGCGTCTGATGTTCTTAGTGTTCTAGGAGTCTTTCATGTTTTCTGCTTACTTTTATTTTAATTGTGAAAAACTAAAACCAAATTAGAAGTTGTTAGAGTAACAGTTGATTTAATTCCAAACATAGAATACAAGCGTTCATATAACTTGAATCGCAATATCTTATATATTTTTGAAAATTGAAAAGTGAATCCCATCTGCATGCACAAAATCATATGAAAATTTGAATCTGTCAATTCAGGACAAAAAAAAGGAAAAATAAAAAAGAAGCAAAAACAACACAAAATGTTTCACGTGCATTCACTTTCCAAATTTCACTTACAAAAAGGGGTTCTAACTATATGAGAAATTGTCTTTGTAATTGTGGAGTTTAACCCCACTTGCTTTCTCAATTTCTAAAACCTTTCAAATCTTCATAATTAAAGTGTAAGTTTCTTTGTGTTTTTTTCGTGCTTTTCTTGTTTGTTTTGTTCAAAGTTTTGTCTTCACCTTAATTCCTTTTGGTTTCACTTTCTTAATTTTAAATCTTTTCTTGCTTGTCTTTCTTTGTTTGTTATGTTTTCTTTTGGAGGGTACGTTGGTGAGAAAGTGTAAGAGCTTTGTCATCTTTCACTTGAGGTGTTGCTACAAGTGTAGACTCTTTTGAGTGCGAATCTTTCTTGAGTGATATATGAGAGTGAGAGTTTAACTTGTAATTTTTCACTAATTGTTTGTTTTCTTGTGCAAATTTATGGCTAATTTGTCTTCAGGTGAATCGTCAAAGTCGTAATCACCTCAAAAGGCACATCTTTTGGGAGAGTTTGCGGATGCTAGGAGACGAATGGCCCACAAAGACGAGGAAATAAGGAAACTAGCGGAAAGGTTGCAAAGATTAGAAGAGGCTCAAGTGAGACAAACTCAAGAAAGGAGATGGGAGTAAAGAAGACGACCAAGATTGGAGAGTGCATCACTTTGAAGAGAGGCGCCATTAACACCCACCACCACAACCTTCTTTTTTGTTTGTAAAATTACCTAGCTTTAGTGGGGAAAGTGACCCCAATTTGTACCTAGGATGGGAAGCTAAAGTAGAACAGATCTTTAATGCATATGAGGTCGATGACGACCAAAAAGTTAAGTTAGCTTCCCTAGAATTTGTAAACTATGCCATGCAGTGGTGGCATCAGGTTGTAATGGACAGGTTTGAACAAGAGGTCAATCGTGGTCTCTTAGTAAGATTTAAAAAAATGCATGCGCGTGCGATTTGTTCCTCCTCATTATAGGAAGGAACTGCTTCAATAGGACCTAGGAGTGTAGATGAATACTTTAAATATTTGGAAGTAACTTTGACAAAATGGTTTTCTTGAATTTCGTTGTAGTTCTTCTTCAACTTGGAGCTCCTTTTATAGCCTCAAAAGTTATGACTGTTGAAACTTGTAAGTTGTTCCTCATCGCTTTTTAATTAGAGGCTCCAAAAGAAAACTACTGCTTTGAAGATTTCTTATTCACCTTTGAACAATTATATGGTACCGTTAGACTTTGAAAACTTTTCATACTTGTATATATTTGAACGTTGAAGCTTGAATCCTCTAAACTTGAAGTTTGCAAAAATTTTGCATTGTACCACCTTCTTTTTTCCATTAAAAGCTCTATAATAAAACTTCATATTTGATCTTATTAGTATGTCTTGAGTGTTGAAACTTGATGGGGGACTATCCTTATTAAAGTCGCCAATTTTATAAATTAAGAGCAAAGGATCAATTGGAAGAATACAGAAGATATTATGCCTTAGTTTTGTATAAAATATAAAATAGTATAATAGTATGTTTTGGCTTTGTATTTCTGAGCCAACTCTAGAATAAGAATATTTTTCTCTCCAAACAAGACTTCTTTAAGCGTCTTCTCCTTGCAAAGAATTACTACTCAAGTTTCTCCTAAAGACTAAGCAAGGCGCCTGATGACTACTTTACGACAAGTGTACCATGTTGTCAAAAGTAATAATTTGTCCCTAAGAACGGATATCAAACCCACAAGGAACAATTGAATAATCAAGTAAAAGATTCACTAAATAGAAACAAAATAATAAAGTTTGTTGGGAGTTTGTTATAATTGCAATAGATAAAAAGAAAACAAGTATAAGAGTTTGTTGGTTCAATTGCGAAAATTGAGATTGGGTTCATCTTTCTTACTTTTTTGTCTTTTGATTAGCATGGTAATATTCTATCCTTGGATTGATATTGATGCCCGTATAAAAGTCATTTATATTGATTCCTCGCATATAAAATAATTAAGAGAGTCTCCTAAGTATTGATTCCTCGTATATTTATAAAAACTTCTTATCATTACGATTAGACGTTGATAGAAATTAACATTTAAAATATATTCCTAGCATTCAAATATGTTAAGCATTATCATTCGGGTCAGAAACTTAGAAGTACTTTCCAGTCAAATCTAAGAATCTAGATCATAGAAATAAGCATTGCAAATAAAATGACAATACCAATCATCAATCAAGAACAAAATATTATATTTTAAATGTCAGCTCGATAAATAAGAGTTTGAAAAAATTACTCTCAATCTCAAAGGGTAGAACTAGTCACTCATGTTGGCTATTACAAACATGGAAATCAAGAAAAGATTATCCAAGATGATTCTCCCAATTGGATTTCAATCCACTCAATGATTTCTAGGTTTGTGCCTCAAGCTTCATATTTAACCTAGTTGGGCATGGGCTAAGTGACTTCTCGCTTGGGCGTTATTGGACTCGTTGGGGCAAGTTGCACGAAAAAAAGCCCAACGTCACTGGAGTGATCTCACCTGGGTGAGATTGGGCTCGCTTGGGCGAGATCCTCTGGGGGCTTCTAGCTTGGGCGGGTTTGGGCGAGCTTGGGTGAGTGTTGATGCATTCCAGCTTTCCCTTTTTAGCTTTGTATATTCTCCTTTTTGCCCTTTCATCTTCATTCTTCCCTAGAATCCTGAAATTAACACAAATTTGGGAATAAATCGTTCTTATTCAAACTAAAATCCAAAATATGTAAAAAAAGTTTTAAATTCATAAATTAAGGGTTATTTTATAGTTATTTTATCAATTAATATCCATAAGTGATTGTATTTTAATAGGAAATATTACTGAAATTTGTCACTTATCAACTCCTCCCAACTTAGAATCTTGCTTGACCTCAAACAAAGTAAATGAATATAACTACATCATATTGGAATTTAAATATCAAAACAAATTAATTCACTAAACAACAAATTTAATTAGAAACTTATGATGCTTCCATATTCAAAATATAGCAAAATATAGATACAATCAATTCCCAGGATCAATTCAAAACAATAAAATGACAATTCATCAAGGAATGTTTTCTCATATGCTTACAGGTAAGTGTTTCTCTCTATTTTCACTAAATCATAACAAATCACATTTGCTTTTCATTTCATCTTCATATCACAAACATATTAGAAACATAAATTTTGAGGTCTTTTACAAGGTTATAATGAGGCTGAGCTTCCAAAAAGTATTGGTTTTTCAAATAACAAAATGCACATTTTAAAGAAGAAGAACATACCTACAATCCAATTATAGCACATATGTGTTATCTAATTACCTTTTTCTTTTGACTTCACACTTTTCCTCATTTTATTTTTACTTATTCATTATTTTAACATGAATTTTCTTTCTCTTTTTTATTCATCAATAGGAATAGATTCTTCCTATTTTCAACTATTTTGAACTTTCGGCAATTAGAACCAACCATTCCCCCTTTTATATATATTTTATCTATGTTCTCATTTCTTAAACATGCCAAAAGGTAGGAAAATATATCATTAGAGGTTTAGGGTCCAATAATAACAAAAATTATTGGCTCAAAGGGAATATATAAAAAATTGAATTCTAATAAGATAAAAGTTGGCTATTTAGCCATGGGTTCCTAATTAACACAAATGCCTCAATCATCTTCATGCTCTTTTATGATGTAACAAAAAAGAAAAGTTAAGCAACCACAACTTTCAATTCATTAGTAAAACCCTCAAAACTATTTAAGGTTCACACACTCACTTGGTTTACTTATTCCTTATTGTCTTGTCATTCTCTATTCTAATCAATCATCCTGTTAAATTTTCATGTATCACAATTTCAACTACATTTGAATAGGGATTCAATCATATTTTGTTTTTTAACCTATGTCTAATTCATTTCACTATTTAATATTTAAACACAAAATCCTTTTTTTCACGATTCAAACTTAATATTGCAGTTCTTTTTTATTTAAGAAAAATAAACTAGAAAACAACTCAACAATTAAATTAAAACTAAAATTGATTCAAGAAAAATAGTTCAAGACAATAAAATAACAAAATAGCAAATAAGAGAGAAAATAAATAAACAAATAAAGAAAATTTTTAAAAAGAAACTAAAAAGAAAAGAAAACTAGAAAAAATAAATCATATTTTTGTCCAATCCTCCCTTCTTAAAAAGTCATTTAGCTCTGTGTTAAAGTCTTCATCTACAGTTGTAGAAAGCCCCGACCTGGTTCATTTACTGGATTTACCCCTTGAATAATAGAACATGTCCCAGGCCAAGCTACATATACTACAAACTGATCGGGAGGCATGTAAGGATTGGGTTGCCCTTAAGGGAAGTTTTGATATATATCTTGTTGTAATCTCACTATCCCTCTGTGATTTGCACTTTCCTGCATCTGTATGTGCTCCCATGTTGCTCTTTGTTCCAATTGCATTTTTTGCATTTGTTCCAATATCCTATCTTCCCTGGATGATGAGGATGACCCAGGGTGATGGATTGGTGAATGATGAATGGGAACGTCACCAGCTTCTGGTGCTTGTTCTTCTGTAGCATTACAATTATTTACAATAAATTTCAGATCAATTGGAGGTTTAATTTTTATTGACGAGTTTACCTCAACCCCATGAACTGCACAGAGAATAATTATTAAAGCAGGAAATCCCAAAAACCCATTTGCCTTTTCATTATTTTGGCTAACTTCTAATCTAAAAAAATTATAAATTTCATGGCCGATAATCTTAGCTACATCAACAAAATAATCATCTTTCAAGAGGAAACATAGAAGATGACACCTGGGAATATTTAAGTCGGACATATAACCAATGGGTACGATGTTGGCCAACATTAATACTATCCAAACTTGAGATAGGGTCTTCATGTGTTTCCTTAAAATTCTCCATGGTTTTCCACCTGGGGTGATTTCATAGGAGTGATTGGCTAGACAGATTTCCCTAGCCACTATATCATCATTAAAACCATAGGTTCTGGCTCTCAATTGGTGATAGCTATAGTCATCAACACCTCTTAGTTGTAAAGGATCTCTCAAAAAGGAATTGATAGAGTCTCTATCAAAGGGTGCCCATCTTCCTCTTACTCGTGACTGCATTTCCTGAGTTCCTACTCCTCCTATCCAGGCATTAGCATAGAACTCATGGACTACTTCGTAATCATATTTGCCCAAAGGCTCTGCTAGCCTCATCTAGTTCCTTCTCTACAACCCTTATAAAAATATATCATATTGCTCAGGCTGCAGTTGGACTCTTCTCTCTGAAATAAAAGCCCAATTTTTTTATCTTTTCATATCTCTCTACTTCGCTTTGTTCCCAAACCTTTTCCATGATGGTGGTTTAGGGGACTCCATTCTCACCCTTTTCCCTTTAGCAGTTAAGGCTGCAGTGTTCTTTGTCCATCCCATTTGCTGCAACATTCAAATTAGATAGACCAATCTTCACCTATATTAATTTCACTCATAAACATATGTATCTAAACCCAACTAATTCAATATAATGTTTAAAGAAGCATTTTATCAAACACTTCATGTGCATTTCTAAAAGTGAGTTTAATGAGTGATTAGGACCTAACTAACCATAATCATCCATCAATGCTATGCAATCACACTTATATCATAAATTCAAGATAATCATCACAAACCCTAAAACCCCAAAAACCCAAAAAATTGAAATCAAAAACATTAATCCATAGGTTGAAAGAGGAATTAAGGCAAAGGATAGATGTAGAAATACTTATGTAGCAAATTTGAGCAAGAAATTTAACTTGGAAGAGAAATAATTGATAATGAGCATAATTTTAAGATAGCAAAATCGCAACTTTAAGGAACTCTCAACAAGGGTTTCTTAAATTTGGGGAAAATGAGCCTTTTCCCGTGATTTTAAAAACAATGTAAGTGGGATCTCGCCTAGGTGTGATATATCTTGCCTGGGTGAGATTGCTCAAGAGAGCACCCAATTTTTAAAAAACATCTTGCCTGGACGTGATATATCTTGCCTGGGCGTGATATATCTTGCCTGGGCGTGATATATCTCGCCTAGGCGAGATTGCTCCAGAGAGCACTCAACTTTTAAAACTCAACTTGCCTGGGTGTGGTGTATTACACCTGAACGAGATTCCCTACACGAAATAAGCAAAAAAATTACGAAAAAATGTAAATCCTAACCTAACAACAAAATAAATTTAAACAAAATAAAAAAAATAAAGATACTAGGTTGCCTCCCAACAAGCGCTTTATTTAACGTCATATAGCTTAACGACTGTTTTTATAAAGGTGAATGACTTTTTTGTTGCAACAATTTCCTAGTTATAACTTTTGTCCTTCTTGAATATGGATCTTCAAGTTTAATTATTTAGTCAATCTTCAAGTCCTTGATAACCCATAATTTTGACCCCTTCTTCTTAAACCCCTTCTTTTAGCCTCTTTAAACATTATGGGTTGCCCTGGTCTATATTCATCTTTTTCTACAATCATCTCCTGTTAGACTTTATCTTCATCTTCTGTCTTTGGATTGTGATGGTGTATAACTTCCTCAGTTGATTTTGAAAGGTCCAATTGCTCTTTATTAGGAAAGGTGTCCTTTGTTGCATCTCTTCGGGAGCATTCCTTCCCAGCATTAGAATTTTTTAGATCATCAAAAAGATTAAAATTTACCTCATCATCTTTAGCTCTAACTTTAAGTTCTCCCTTATCAACATCAATTATGATTCTAGCATCTTCATAAAAGGTCTGTCAAGTATCAAGGGAACCTCCTCGTCTTCTTTCATGTCCATCACAACAAAATTCATAGGAAATATGAATTTATCCACCTTAAAATGCACATCTTCAGCCACACCATAAGGATACTTTTGATTGATTTTTCTGCTAACTGTAGCATCATCTTGGTGGGTTTAATCTCCAAATCACTTATTTTCTTCATCATTACCATAGGAATTAGATTTATGCTTGCCCCCAAATCCATTAAGGCCTTGTCCACAGATAAAGCCCTTATAGACATGGGAAGATTAAAACTTCTAGGGTCCTTGGATTTTTTAGGTAAGCCTTTTTTAATAATGACACTGCATCCAGCTTCCAACTCTATACTTCTTCAAAATAACTCATCTTCCTTATAACTCCTTCACATGTTGACTTTTGCTCTAGAATTCCTACAAAATAATTTTTAGGGACCAAATTATCAAAAAATAATCTCTCTTCTTTTGTGAAGGAGCATGAGGATAAGATCAATCTTTTCAAGAACATCTCTCTCCTTATTTTCACTCTTTTTCTCTATCTTTTCCTCCTTAATCCTTTTCTTTTCTCTCCTACTCACCTTTCTCCCCTTTAGTGTCATTTTTTCCTTCTTTTTCGGTCACTACATTATTAACATCCCTTTCTCCTGTTATTCTACCACGTTCAATGGAAATTGTATTGCAATTCTCCTTTGGGTTGGTCTTGGTGTTGGCTGAAAATTGGACACTTTGTCCCTCTGCTAATTGTTTGGCAATCTGTCTCACTTGAGTTTCTATATTTCTGGTTGCCACCATATTATTTTCTTGATTGGCCATAGTAACCTTCATGAAATTAACATAAATTTAGGAATAAATATTTCTTATTCAAATTAAAATCACAAAATATGTAAAAAAAATTAAATTCATAAATTAGGGGTTATTTTATAGTTATTTTATCAATTAATATCCATAAGTGATTGTATTTTAATATGAAATATTTTTGAAATTTGGCTTTTATCAACGCTCATGCTAAAGGACTCTTCAATCACTTGATGTTATCTGTCCACTCATGAGTGGAGAGTTTCTTACACTAAGGATTGCCACATGGCATACTAAGAATGGAAAGTAGTTTTAGAACTCAATAGTCATCTTAGGAGTCTCCTTAGCCTATAAATAAGAGTCTCCCTTCTTGTATTTTCTAGACTTTATTGATATATGAAATTGTGTTTTTGAAATTCTCAACACACTTATTCAAGTCTCTCTTTTATGATACTCATTACATTCTTAGAAACTCAAGAAATTTGAACTAACCTTATCCATGGCCCTTGAACTTTGTAAACTCACGCCCAAACCAAGAACCTCCATAGACATTCGGTGTTTCCCCCCACAAATCTACAAGTCTTTCAATGCCTTCCATCAATCTCCACTCAACACTCATATTTCTATAAATGATTTGAATGTGATTGGAAAAAATAATCTACCTTAAAATAATTTGCATTGATATAACCCTTATAGATTTAAATTAAAAATCTTTATTTGAAAATTTTCCATACGAGAAACCAACTGGTAACATGATTTAAAAAACTGTCTATGTTTGTATAAAATATAAATGTTGAAGTATATTAGACTTTATCTAATATTTAATTGATTAAATTATAACTTATAAGTCAAATCAATTTTGTCTCTATTTTTCTAAAACCTTCTCATTTTTCAAAAACTTTTCAAATTGACACAACTTTTAACATTGAAGCACGTCAGTATTTAGAATAAGTTATATTTCATCCAAAAATTATGTTTCATTCAAATATCATCAATAATGTTACGATGATACTAAGGTTGTATTTTGATTGCGGAGAGGTTTGATGGAGTGGAGTTAGAGTGATTTGAGCGAAAAATGTAAAGAAAGTGAGATTGTTTGAATTAAAGTATGTTAGAGTTAAATTTTTTAGAAAAGTTTATTGAAGTTTGTGAGTGTGAGAGAATTCTTAATTCTTTTAAAATGTGTAAAATATAAGTTTACAAACTTACCCTAATCCTTAAAAATATTTCAATATTTTAATAATAAAAAATGAGATACTTTTATGCAAAATTGAGTTAATTAAAATTTTATAAATTTTATCTGAATTACCGTTGAATAGTTATTTTTAAAAAAATATAAATTATTTAACATTATCAAAAACATGAAAATTTGTCATAAAAATAATATTTTTGGTTATAAATTTAGTAATGTAATAAATTTTAGAAACTATTGTTTCAACTTCAAATGAATTTTGATGTAAAAATATAATTTTATTTAATATTTTTATTTTTATTATAAATATTGTACCGACCAGGTCATCGGGAGTGATGACGTGTCTCGCACGTGCCCGGGTGGGACGTGCTCAGTGGAACACGTAGGCTAGAAAAGATGAATGGTTCAGAAGTGAGCATAGTCGCCGATCGCTGAATTGGCGTTCTCCGATCTCTAGTGTGCGTAACCGGCGGTCACCAGAGTTACGT
>Ga0123342_1009037_pt1 | contig 12161 bp, 6 predicted proteins | sample Turbeawhitnodule_FD_89960 | JGI IMG/M metagenome (GOLD analysis project Ga0123342, IMG submission 89960) | Root nodule microbial communities of legume samples collected from Mexico - Turtle bean Mexico white nodule | ecosystem: Host-associated > Plants > Roots > Nodule | place: Mexico: Nepantla... | reverse complement strand
TCGTGTTCCAAAGAACCAAATCAGGTGCATGAATCTCCTCAAACACCTTCCTACATTCCACCATGCCAGCAGCACACTTAGAATACAAATCAATCAACCCACTCCCAACATGTGAATTCCCATGGAACCCAGTCTTTACCATCATTCCATGAAACTGCATGCCTACAACCAAATCCTTAACACAGGTAAATGCAGTCAAAACACTGGCCATGGTAAACATATCAACCTGTAAATTCTTCCTAACCATCTCAATAAACAATTCCACTGCCTCCACCCCCTCCCGGTGCTGCCCACATGCCACAATCATTGCATTCCATGAAACCTCATCCCTGACCCCACCCTCCCCATCTCCCTAAACACTCTCTTCGCCTCATTAAAAAACCCCTTCCTACTATAACAAGCGAGCACTGCATTATTCACCGAAGCATAACAATCATACCCACACATCACCACAAAGCATTGCAACTGCCGAACCAATCCAACATCATCACCACAGGCGGTGATCACACCAGACAGTGTGAACCCGTCAAGACCCAAACCGAGGTCTCTAACTTCCTCAAAGAGGCTCAACACTGGCCCACACTCACCCCTATCAGCATAGGCAGCTATAAGGGTGTTGTAAGATACTAAGTCTGGTTGAGGAATTTCATCAAACAGCTGGTGGGCAAGGTGGATAAGGGAATGTTTGGCATTCGCATTCATGAGGGTGTTGTAAGAGAAAACATTAGGGGGTGTTGAGTGAGGTGGAAGGAGATTTGGGCACTGTGGAGGGAACCACATTTAGAGTAGAGGAGGGTGAAGTGGTTGAAGAGGTAGGTGGAGGTTGGGATGAGAGACTTGAAGAAAAGGGCATGGAGGGTTTTGCCTGTTATGAGATCTCTTTGGGTTATGCAAGCTTTGAGAAGGTTGCAGAAAGTTTGAACTTGAAAGGGGTACATGCATTGCATTGGATTTGGAGGTGCGGTTGAGAAAGCTTTGTTTTCTTTTCAAAATTCACATTCTCTCTCTTCTCCGACTTCGCAATCAGATCACAGCTTCCTTGGAGTGTAGATGTTGTGATGCTTCCGGTGATGACGTGGCCGTAATTGTGCGCGTTGGAGGTCGATTATGATGGTGGAGGTTTCGAATTTGAGTGCGCGTGAGGAGTTGGAGGCGTTGGTGCGCGAGAATTCGGGGCTTGGTGAGGGTTTGGAAGGGTTGTTGGGTGAATGAAAGGGTTCGGGCACGAGAACGGGTGAGGTAGTGTGAGTTTGGGGAACAGTTTCTTCTGAGCGGTGAATTTTGTGTTTCGAGTGATGTCACGCACTGATACGATGATCACGACTTCGGATCTTAATAGAACTGGTCCCGTGGAAAGAGACGTCGAACAGGTAAATTGGTTAGTTTGTGACTACTGTATTCAAATTCAACTGTTAAGAGTTTATTTATTGATATTTAATATTCAATAGGTTTTTAATTGGTTATTTTTTGTTTTAAATTATGTAACTATTAGACGGATTTTAATTGTTAGCTATTTGTGGATATTCAAATAGGTTTTCAAATGTAATAAATAAACGATTAATCATGATGATGATGATGTCAACTTTGTACTGCACTGGAAGTCATGTTTGGTTGGTTCATTAATTTGTTTGAGCTGCCCAGGTAGGGGTGTGGCATCAGCTGAAGTCAGTGTTTTTGGGTTTCCTTTGACCCTTTTGTTGTAATGGGTTTGATTCTGTATTGAATATACATGAGTTCTACACCATTATATTGAAATTCTTTGTAATTTTCCTTATTTGTTTTATCTCTGTAACTGTTGGTCGAAGATGCCTTGTTTGGCATGTAGGACTCCCAATTTTCTTGCATTTTAGCTTCTTTTCTAGGTCCCACACTCATTAGGATATGAAGAGGAAGGGCTTATGCATCCATAAATAAGATCCTTGCCCCTAAGTACTCTCACCCTATGTATGAAAGAAAATTAAATTGATTAAAATGTTTTTTTATCTCTTGGGTCATAAATGAGAGTAAACTTCTCTTTAATGAAAGGACAATTAGGACAAAAGGAACTTGTTTCAGGTTCAAAGACAGAGAGAGAGATTTGACTAACTCTTTTAGTAATAATATGAGAAGTAGAAGAAAACAAGGAAGCATTAATAAAAATGTGACATTCCAAGGTTTGACAAATGCCAGCTAAGGAAATTGTGGTCTAACCTTACTAGATCTTATTAGATTGAAAGATGTTTGTTGTCTTGTTAGAAAAATCTGTAGGGAGAAACATTTTTATTTTGAGTGTGGTCAATTTTCACCTACAAGAGGAGCATTGAGTTCATTTGTATCCACTTTGAGTAAAGGAAGGCATACTGAAAGAATCCACCAATAATTAGAAATGCAACAACATATAAGGTCCAAATTAACACTCAAATCAAGAAGCCAACATACTAGCAAGTTTGTATACTAATAACAAACCAATATTCAACACCAACACTAAACCAATAACTACTTGAATCTCTCTCAATACGTACCAACAGTCAGAAACAACAAATCTCTCTCAAAATACAATGAGTACCAACAGTCAGAAACAACAACTACACTCCACATCTAGTGCCAATTGTAAAAGACGATTGAAACTGTCGAAACAAGGACAAAGAGGGAGGAGCCTCTCAATCAAAGCTGAGCCTCTCAATCAAAGCTGAAACTGTCGAAACAAGGACAAAGAGGTCGCACAGCAAGACGGCAGACGATGGCAAAACACAATGTATTCACTATATCTCTCAATGAGATGAATCAAACTAGGTGTTTGTTATAACAAAAAAATTACTAGGGAGAGGCGGAGCAGAAGATGATTGTGGACGGCGGTGGACAATCGCAAAACTAGCAATGTGGGATCATCCACTCTGATACCAACTTAATATTTAAAATATGATAAAAAGAGGTTAAGAGATTGATTATCTCTTAGCTGATCCTTGTTATTTATAGAAGAAAATTACATCAGCAATACCAAGAGGTACAAGAAAAGGCTATATCTAGTTTATTAATGCTAATGCGCAAAACAACTTTTTAGGACAGACTACATGAACTATCTACACAAGTTAAGTTATATAACCAAGATAAATTATTCTAATAATTTGTTTTGTACACTCAGCAAAATGACATCATCTGTAGTTGAAAACCTGCATAGTGGTAAAGGACTTGTTCATTGTATTGGACTATCTGATAATTTATGTTTTGATGAGCTCATACTGCAGTAGATAAAGTTGATTTTGAAAATTACTAAAGGATCTATTGTTCTTTTAATATTGATAGTGATATTTAGGTTGTAGTCAAGAGTGAGAGCAAGTTCATGTTCTTTAAACTTTGCTGTATGCTTGTGGAGATGCTACTAATAAAGAAATCAGGATAAGAATGAAAAGTCTCTACAAAACTAATGGATCCATGGTTGCCAAAGATATTTTAAAAAATTCTAGCTGCTTCCATTTTGGTGTTAGATTTTTTTAGAGAATTTCTAACTACTGAGTGTCGGACAATGATCTCATCATTATAACATATTCTAAGAAGTTTTTTCAATTTTCATCTAACTTGATGTGCATTCAGCTTATTCTCTTGTATTGTGGAAGCTCAAGTATGGAAGAAGAGGGAAGCCCAATTTTGTCCTTTTCGACTTTCCAATGTGAGTTTTGTGCTTGTTTTTCAGTACATATAGATTAATACTTGTGAAAGTGTATGTCTCTTTTCTTCCTAAGATATATGTTTGCAAATACTTTGTCCCTGTATTATTTTCAAATACAAACTTAGAGCCTCAAACTATTCTTTTCTTTTAGTTATGTTTTATTATTATTTTACTCTATAAATAATTATAACAAACTTCCTTGAAAAGGCAGAAGTAGGGAGAAATATAGCAGACGGCCTTGAAGTTGACAGATTAAGACTGTTAGTAATTTTTCAAGAGAGGTAAAAATGTATTCATTGAATAAACATTGTGAGGTGCATACTCAAAGTTTCAAATAATTACAGAAAGAACTATCGATGGCTTAAGTACAGTTAGATCAGCATATATATTAGGTTTGTAAACTGTTTTCAGTCATTGTGAAATTACTAAAAATGACGATTACCATGCTTGACTACAAAGCTTTAATTATCTAATTGAAAAAGTTAAAGCATGATAATGCTTTTGCTAAACCTTGGGGAACCTTGATTAGTTTACCAGAAATATAGTTTTCATCACAATAAGTATTCATAGTTTACCAGAAATATAGTTTTCATCACAATAAGTATTCTACATTCTTCGAGCCCAAAGTGTTTTGCATGGAGTGTAAGGAGAGATATGAAATTGTAGTAAATAGTGAAGGTAATTTTAGGATAGATAAATATCACATTCGTTGTTGATATATTTTTTTTCTTTTGACAATAAAAGTATTTGATTTGTCTGTTGCTTTCAGGATGAATCTGTTTTGATATGGTTCTCGGGGAAAGAAGAGAAGCACCTTAAACTAAATAATGTTTCTAGGATTAAATCTGGACAACGCACAGTAAGTGTTTCACAATGATAAGGAAATCATTCATACTGTTTTGCTGCTTCAGATTTAGCCAACAATGTCATTTCTTATTTTTATAAATAATTGTTATAAGGTAGTTGTGTGATTGATATAATTAATAAAGCTTGCATTTTATGTATGCAGTATTGTCATCTCACAATTTGTTCTTAGTCAATATATAGACGATATGCCATTCACTATCCATCTTCTACTAAGAAGCTTGCCATCTAGGTCTCTTGTTATTCTGAATCTTTTCCATTATATGGCTGTTTATGGAAAAATTTTGGATCTTGTTTCCCTTCAGGAGATGCTTCAGATTTATTATGATTTACTGGCTACTGATGATTACTTTATTGTGGTCCCCTGCTATCATTTATGTAGTTTCTAATAGCAACTATTATGCTGCTTCTTTCCAGGAATTTATATACCCTGCGATCATGTTTGGTTTGGTGAACATGATCATGGTTTATTCAATAATCATAAATATATTCAGAGTTTCTTTTTGACTATGAGCATCTATACTGAATTCATCTGAAATGATTAGCTTATCTTGTCTATCTCTGTTATGACTGATTAAACATTATTCTATTTTTTTCAGCCAATCTTTCAAAGATATCCGCGGCCTGAGAAGGAATACCAGTCTTTTTCTCTCTTTTACAATGATAGATCGTTAGACTTGATATAAATTTCTATATTCATCTCCCTTTTACAATGAGAAGTCAAGAATTGGTGTCGGGAGTGAGGACCTGGCTCATTGATGATAAAGCAAGAATATGGCATCAATTACATACATTTTTTTTTCTAATCTCATTACACTTTCATTCTTTCCGTATATGTAGCCTCTTGTTTAAAGTAGGTGCAATGTAAATTTCATAAGCGAATGCATTTACTATTTTTTCTTTTACACCACTTATATACCTTCAGCCATGAATCCATTATTTCCTTAACATCCAAAATTATTCTCATTTGGTTATTAATTATATATTAACCAAATTATATATTTATATATAGGTCACTGCTAGTACCTTACTTAGCCTCTCAAATACTTCGGATTTTCAGTCTCTGTAACCAAGCAAGCATCAAGGTTCACCCGGTTACCCTTTGGCTATGTCAGCCAACATCAATAACTTACCATATCAAAATTTTGAAATTATATATCATCTTACCAATTACTTCTTGTTTCAACCCAGCATTTATTACTTAATTTATAAATAACAATTTCCTAATTTATTTTGACAATATTTATTATTCTTTAAAGAAATAAGAGGAGTTTCATACTCATGCAAACTAACAAATATTTATTTGTAGAGGAAAATGGTTAAGTTAAAAAACTGCAGAGTATAAAAATGTATTAGTCCCACATTACTCACTATAGATTAACTAATGAGAACTAAAGAATATAAAATTAAGTTACATATGGTTATTTTCCATACTTACCTGGACGGGGTCTATGGTTGATCATGAAGGTCCATGGCCTAAGGTAATAACTTCCATTGCACATTGGAAGGGTATTCCTTTAAGGTCTGTCAATAATGACAGAGCCTACGTCATAATTTGTGGTAGTGGGGCATGCGTTCGCGCAGCTCCTTCTATACAGATTTTTAAATTTTAATCTTGTATTTTAATGTTATTTTCTTTTTTTGTGTGGTATTACTGTAATTTTATCCTTTAAAGGAAATACTAAATTAACATATATTCTTAGTTTTTAATAAAATATATATAATGTATTTACTAATAGTAAGATTATTTTAATAAGCCATATTTATTGTTTTTAATCTTTTTCTACATATGTAAACTTTAAATAAACTGCACATGATTTGCTAGTTAACCATTGCATAGTGAGGATGTCACTCATTTGGTGTGTGTGTGTTATGAGGTGTTTAGTTTGTGTTAGCTAGAGTTGTGAAGAACTTTTCTTTCACTATATGTTGCTTGGTACAGTTCCACTCTAGTTTGATTGGGTGGAAAGACCTTATATAGGCCACCTAAATTAAAATCCCACAAGTCATGAATATTTTATGTTTTATATTTATGTGTTTCCATTATTTACTTGTGAACTTTGATATAGTTTTATTATTCAGTAGTGATGTAGTTTTCAAATAATAATTACCTTCAACATGGAAAAAAAATGTTTTCTTTCTCTCATGTAGCACATGCATGTCCAACTTTTTTGAACCAAAACCTGATTCAGTTGTTCTGGAATTAACTAGAAATCAAACTTTCAAAATTAGGGAAAAAGAGAGACATTGTCACTTTTATGTGTTGTTTGTGTTGGTTTGAGGGAATAGGCCTGCTTCTAAGGAAGAAGACAACATTATTACAATATAAGGATATCTCATTCATATTTTCATTTCACAATGCTATGTTAATTAATTAAGTATCTTACTACAAATTCTAGTTTTTGAGTTATGTAATACCAAAATAAGAATGCACTTTGTTGTCGATGTGTCGTAAATGAATTATCATTTTGTGACACCAAGTTCAAGCCATTATTATTATTCTTTATATCTTTTTGTCACAAGTTGATATTTTTAAATAATTTATTATTCTAGATAGAAAGTAAGTATCTTAACGCACTTGGTGGTAGAGGTAGACTAAGAGAGGCATCTTAAGGGGATAATGATTAAGTTATGTTTTTTAAGATAAAAAAAAGTATTTCAAGTCACACATTGCTAAAAAAGTATTTCATGTCACACATTACTAGAACAGTAGTAAGAAGTGAGGAACTTGGACTACAAAAGATATGGTCTGTGAGTGGGCAACATACTTATCTGGACGACACCAATGAGTGATCAAGAAAGCTCATGGTGTAGGGGAATGACTTTCATTGCACTTGGGAGAGGTGTTTCTCTAAGGTTTGTCCAAATGGCAAAGCTTGTCATAATTTGTAGTAGATGGAGCATGTGTTTGCTCAACCTTATATTAATAATAGTCATGAATCTTTTAATGCACACTTTATAATATTTGTATTTGATGTCTTCCGTAGTTGCTAGTTATACAAATTTGAAGTAGATTTTGATGAAGATTTTATTATATATGTAGAAGAGGTAAAATACAACCACACAATAAGCAACAAGAATACTACAAAAGAATAAATCAAGTGGACTCTCTTAATAATAGAAAATATTTCAATCTCATATAAAATGATTTTGAAATAAGTTATATAAATTTAAAATTTTATTATTTTAATGAATTAATAATACATGTTAATTTTACTTGTAAAATTATTGAATAAACTCCTCATTCTAAATTATTAAACAAAAAACTTAGAATTGATCATGGTTCTAAGCGATTTTATCGATTAAAAATATTATCTAATTGATTGTATTCTTTTCTAGTCATTCCATACCTATATAAGAATATATTAATATATTAAAAATATATTTTAATCCATTAAAAAAAATCTTATTAGCAAGCTAAACTCTAATGCATTTTGTGAAGTTTTCTAGTGGAGATTTTAAGTCAAATCATAAAAGAGAAATTCAAAATTTATTCTAATCAATACAACATACCTAATCAACACAACATATTTAAAACACATATAAGTATTCATAACATATCTAATTTTTAAAGTCTTTAATTTAGGTATTGGATTTATCAAATACACCACACTCCAACAAATACAACAATAATAAAATTAAACATACAAGAAAAAAAAATCTTAAAGACTCGTTTCAGTTTAAATTAATCATCTCATTTATAAAAATCCTTAAAAAACATACAACATATTAAGGAAAGAAGTAATAGAAAATATAATTTACTTTGTTAGTTAGAGAAGCGTCATTGTAATCTCATTGCATAATTTGTAGTCATTTTATTATTCTATTTATTTTATAGATTAATTTGTTTGTCATGATTATAATTTGAAAAAAAGTTAAATCTAAAATTTAATTTGATGCATTCCTTAAACAAAGAGCAAGAGGTTATTATAAAACCAAGAATATTTGTGTTTTCACTTTTAGAGGTTTAGACAGTAGCCTCGCTTGTTGTACTGATAAAGTTGGTTTGGGTGTTGCTATTGACGACACCGTCGATTAGTCATACATATTATTTTTCTTCACCTTCTACAATTACCTTAAGATTTATTTATATTCCATTTCTACGTCATAACTTATGGTAGTGGCACTTGCGTTTGCGCAGATCCCTCTATACAGTCTTTTAAATTTCTACTATTGCTTTTAATATCATTTTTTATTTTATTTTTTTGTGATATTATATTATCTATAATACATATATTCCTCTTTTATTGTTCATTTATTTTTTGTGTCTATATATTATATTATCATTGTTTCAAGAATTAACCTATGTTCTTAGTTTTAAATGAAATATATATATATATATATATATATATATATATATATTTTATTTACTGATATCAAGATTATTTTAATAAGCCATATTTATTGTTTTTTTATCTCTTCCTATATATGTAAAATTTACATAGTAAAATATGGAATGAAGACTTTTTTATTATAAACATCACAAAGTTCACAAGATTTACTAGTTGACCTTTGCATAGTGAGGATGTCACTCATTTGGTGTGTGTAAAGGATGTGTTTAGTTTGTGTTAGCTAGAGTTGTGAAGACTCTTTCTTTTACTATATGTTGCTTGGTATAGTTCCACTCTAGTTTGATTGGGTGGAAAAACCTTATATAGGCCACCTAAATTGAAATCCCACAAGTCATGAATATTTTATATTTTATATTTATGTGTTTCCATTATTTACCTGTGAACTTTGATATAGTTTTATTATTCAGTAGTGATGTAGTTTTCAAATAATAATTGCATTCAACATGGAACAAAGTGTTTTCTTTCTCTCATGTAGCACATGCATGTCCAATTTTTTTTCAATCAAAACCTATTTCAGTTATGCTAAAATGAACTAGAATTATGACCGTTAGAATCAGAAAAAAAGAGAGAGACATTCACTTTTATGTGTTATTTATGTTGGTTTGAGGGAATATTCCTGCTTTTAACGAAGAAGACACCATTATTACAACATAAGGATATACCTCTCATATTTTCATATCATAGTGCTTTGTTAATTAATTATCTTAATACATATTCTAGTTTTTAAGTTTGTAATCCAACAATAAGATTGCACTTTGCTGTTGTGATGTGTCCTAAATGAAAAATCATTTTGTGACACCAAGTGCAAGTAATTAATATTACTTTTCTCTATTTTTTTTACAAGTTGGTATTTTCAAATAATTTATTATTCTGTGCAGAAAAAAGCAAGTATTTTAATGCACTTGGTGATAGCGGTAGACGAAGAGAGACATTAAGGGAATAATGATTAAGCTTGATTTTTTAAGATACAAAAGAAGTATATCAAGTCCCACATTGCTTTAAAAGTAGTAAGAAGTGAGGAACTTGGATTACAAAATAGAAGTGTGTGTGAATGGGCAACATACTTACCTGGACAACACCAATAAGTGATCAAGAAGGCTTATGGTGTAGGGCAATGACCTTCATTGCACTTGGGAGGGGTGTTGCTCTAAGGTCTGCCCAAGTGGTAGAGCCTATGTCATAATTTGTGGCAGAGGGGGCCTGCGTTCGCGCAGCCCCTATATTTATAGTCATGAATTTTTGAATGCACATTATATAATATAATATATATTTTCTTTATTTAGTATTTGTCTTTGATGTCTTTTGTAGTTGCTACAATAACAACTATAGTAAAAATAAATAAATCAGTCTCAATGGTAGAAAATATTTCAATCTCATATAAATGATTTTGAATTAAGAGTTATATAAATCTTACACTTTACTTTAATGAATTAAAATTGTATTTTAGAATGTTAATTATATTTGTAAACTTATTCAATAAACTCATATCTGCTTATGGTTCTAATATTTTAATATATTAAAAATACATTTTAATGAATTAAAAAAATCTTATCATCAAGATAAACTCTTATACTTTTTTAGAAGTTTTCTTAATGTAGATTTTATGTTAAATCATAAAAGAGAATTTCAGAATTAACACATCATATTTAGAGTACATCTAAGTATTCTTACCATATCTGATCTTTAAAGTCTTACATTTATGTATTCATACCATATCCAATCTTTAAAGTCTTACATCTATGTATTCATTGTAAAACTTACACTATCAACCAATAAAAAATCATCAATAATTTGACTTTCAAAGTAGCTATTGTAAAAAAAAAATAAACTTACCATAAATAGTTGTTTGTGGTTGGATAATAGTGTACAAATCCTTTACAAACAAGCCTTTAACCTTGTAATTAATTGTATTCCAATATAGATGTCAAGTGTGTGTATAATACACAACACATAATTCAAAAATTCTCAAGAGTTATTGAAATTTAAGTTGAGATCTTCTCAATGACCTAACTTCCCCAATATAATAGTGTCTGTCCTAGTTGTTTATCAACAAAGTGCAAAGTTTCCAGTATGCACACTTCTGTCAGCAACCAACTCAACAAAATTTTTGAAGAAAAGTATATGGTTGTGTTGAATCAAGTGTGTTCAAGCTTTGAAGAATCCAAATCCTAAGCGTTTGATGGAAGACTGGAGGTGTTTGATGTTGCTGAGGTGCTTTAGAATAAGATCTGGGGTAGATTATATTTGTAATCCACTGTTTGTTGAATCTAAAGCTTAAGTGTTTTCAAATCTTTTAAGTTTAAAGTGTTTTTCAAACTAAGTGAAAAACAACCTGTTGTTTTGTCGAAACAACCGATTGTTTTATACTTAGGTGTCTTTGAAAAAGTTTGAAAACTATTTTGGATGGTCGACTTGTTGTCAAACCAAAACAATCGATTGATTCGCTATTTCAACTGATTGTTTGTTTGAAATCCTAACAGAAATAGTTTTGTTTGTTAAAAGAGCTTTAATTGATTTCATAACTAAATACGCTCCTGCTTTAAATGCTTTGACCAAGATTTGGATACTATATATAGTTTGTTAATGTTTTATAACAAAAAACAAGAAAGAAAAACATATTTGAGTTTTTCAAAGAGTTTTCAAGCATTTGAGTTTTTACCTTGAGCTTTGGTTATTCAAGAGAGAAGTGGAATAGGATTACTCTGTATTGATTTCAGTTGATTCTGTAACAGTGTAATTCATTATGTGATTTGTGTACATTCTGGTGTTGTAAAGCCAAGAAGGGTTGTGTTCTCTTGAGGTTGTCAAGATCAACATTCTTGGTGGTGTATGTGCAGTGTCTTGAGGGGATCAAGGTCACTTCTTTGGTGGTGTGTGTATGTAATCTGAATTTGATTACCTAGTGGATTTCCCAATGGTTTCTGGGAAACTGGATGTAGCTCTTGGGTTAAGAGTGAACCAGTATAAACTGTTTGTGCATTTCTCTTTTCCTTAAACTCTTTAATTTCAATTGCTGTTATTTTTACTGGTATAAACAACCGATTGTTTCTGCGAAACAACCGATTGTTTTTATGTTGTTTTTCTGTTTTGAGCTTTGTTCTTGGCAAACTGAATTCTTAAATCTGGTTTCTTGCAAAGAATTTCATTCTATCTTAAAAAGTTTGCGAAAACCCACCATAACCAACACCCCCCCCCCCCCCCCCCTCTAGTTTAAAGCCATACATTCTAACAGGTTGTATCATGAAACTAGTTTTGATGAAGAATATTAAAAAAAAACTTAAATTAGATGTTATAAACCC
>Ga0123342_1009036_pt1 | contig 12161 bp, 7 predicted proteins | sample Turbeawhitnodule_FD_89960 | JGI IMG/M metagenome (GOLD analysis project Ga0123342, IMG submission 89960) | Root nodule microbial communities of legume samples collected from Mexico - Turtle bean Mexico white nodule | ecosystem: Host-associated > Plants > Roots > Nodule | place: Mexico: Nepantla... | reverse complement strand
GGCGCTGCTTCTGACTCCCTTTTTGGCTAAGTTATTTATGCATGGTACTGCCCAGTGCATAGCTAACTTGGGAGCGCGATCTTTACTGGAATAGGCGAGTTAGGGTGCTCTCGTACACCTTCCTTGTGGTCTCGCCGGCCGCCTTCATAATCTGCACCACCTTCATCTCCGGCGATGTGCTTGCTCTAGCGATCTCCAATCGCTTGGTCGCCCGAGTTTACATCTGGCGACTTCACCTTCTACAGGGCGATCGCCTGGTATGCTAGAGATCGGAACACGCCAACTTAATAACTGGCGACTTCACGAGCCCCCGACTTCCTCCTCTTCTGCCAACCTGGCGCCTTGCCAACACGCCTACGCTGTAGCTTGGTGCCACGTCATCACTTCCGACTACCAGGACGGTACAATTATCAAACTCTAGAGTCATCTTGTATATGAGTTTACAAGTCTATTTTGTAGTTATATGGGTCAACTGGCATATAAACTCACTTAAACCTAAGTTGACTTAGTCAAATTTGAGTAAATTCGTGTATTACATTTTGAATCCACAAGTCCATGATAAAAAATTAACATAACACTTTGTGTTTGTTGTTGAAAATAGTTAGTTTGGGAACTGCGTTTCATTTCAATGGTGATTGACATTTGTGTTAGTTCAGATTGCATTTCAAGTTTTGCATCAAGAACAATTTTTATTTTTCCCAATGAGTCAACTAATATAACTCTTCATCTCTATTTAGAGATTGGTTTTGGTCAGTCTAATCCCATATTTAGATATATAATTAAATCATGTAAATTTCATTTTATCAAATCAGTTTCATAAAATTCAGTTAAATTTATTTTTTTAAATAATATCAAAATTCATCAATAACCTATTCTAACAACATTAGTTGCACTTATTTTGCTATTACGGTTGGATTCTATCTGTCTATTTTTCCAGTTTTCTTATGTTGTTTCTAACTATGCAACTAACTATCACTTTGGTAAGTGGTAGCTAATAAAAGACAAATATAAATATTAGAACTTCTTACATTCTAGGTTAGACTTTAATGTTTAGTTTGAAAAAAAGATGAGATTGATAAGGGAAGGAAAGGAGGAGAAAGAGAGTGAAAGATTATATTGTTTAAATTTAGTGAAAGTAAGTTAAAGTGAGTGAATTTGAGTGAAAAGATAGTAAATAATGTGATTAAAATGGAAAGAAATTTTAATTATTTTATTTATTAATTTAGTAAAATACCCTTATCTTAAAATTGTGAAAGAGTTGAATTGAAATAAAAATAATATTTATATATTAAAGTTCAAACATATATTTATATATTAGTGTTTAAAAATTGTAATTAAAGAAAAATTATAATAATTTTTTTTCAACCAATATTATGATGTTAATAATTTGATTGTATTGTTAATTAATTTACGAAAATAGTCATGATTCAAAATTTTGTTAATTTATTTTCTAAATTCAGCTTCATAAACCACTTAAATTATTTTACATAGTTTAACTCTTGAAACCTTCAACCAACATAAATTAACATATTATGTTATTGATATATGAACGTGAATTCCTTTATCTTGTCTTCTCTTGATTATCAAATTAATTTCATGTAAAGGGAGTAGATGGGATATGCAAATGGTGATAATCGATTATGCAAAGGTGATAATCGATTATATCTTACAATCTATTTGAAAATTTATTTGTAAAATAATTTTTAATTTTAATAAATAGAAAATTATATTTCATAATAAAAATATATTCAAATAAATTACTTTATAAAATATCAAAATTTGAATTAATAAAATTTATTTTATTTATTATTTTAAAAAGTTTATTTTAATTATTTTATTTTGGTATAATAAATTTTTAAAATAATTATATTAGAAAATAATATATTGTATTAAAATATAATCGATTAAGTTAAAAAAACTTAACTGATTATACATCTTTCTCAAACAATAATTTAAATATATTATAAAAATTTGGACTCATACATTCTCTTCAAATTTTTCTTCATTAGCAAATAAAGTTTTTCACCAATAACGATTTTCGAGTTTTGAAATTTTTATACTTTATTATCTTGATTTTATAAATTTACCTTAGTACAATCAGGCCATAAAATGGATATTGAACTTGACCATTATCGAGAACATAATTAATCATTTATATAAATACTATTTTGCTTAAAAGATTTTTCTAATAATTACTTTTTTATGATATAAAATAGATAAATGTATGACACCTAAATAAAAATGTAATAACTAAATTAAGTTAATATAGTAATATCTGAAAAAGAATATAAAATATTATTAAGCATATATATATATATTTATGAAATAAAAATTAAGTATATATAGAGAAAAAAAATAAAGAAAGTGAGATAAAAGTTAAGTTATTCCAAGAAATAACTTAAATAGTTGTTCTGCTTTCATAAATATTTTGTTTTGAAGGACTTAAAATGGTATGTTTTTAATCGTGATTCTTATTTTTACAATGAAATAGGTTCTATAATCCTCATGAATTTAAGTAAACTCTTGAGTTTAATAAGTTTGAGTATAGTACTACTTAGAATACCTAGACACTTAAATAAGCACTTAAGAGCCATACAACAACATAAAAGATTAACATCTTAACACATTAATTGTCAAATTAAATGTGTATAACAAAATTGTGGTTAGAAGCTTCTCCATCACCGAGGAAAAAAATATCTTATCAATCATCAAAAGCATGCTCTATGCACTTCTTCCTTATAATTCATTACTCACATAGAAAAATTATTTAATACTATAATGTTAAAGTTATTTATTGATTTAGATGACACTATTTTCATTTGTGTTTAAAATTGGGATGATCTACTTTAAAAGTTTAATGCACAATATATAATTATATACTAAAAAACTATTAAATAAAAATTAATTTTAAAGATCAAAATAATTAGTTACTATTTGACTAAATTATATATTATTTTATATGCAGGTGATAATGCGGATTGGTCCGTCTTGCATAGTCCCTCGTCTTGCGTTTGACCCCCAAAAAGCGGATTGGATTGGCTCGCTTCGTGCAAGAAGTGTGAGCTCATTTTACGGGGCCACCTCGCATAAGAGGTAACTTGCGGACCTACAGGTCAACCCACATAAGATTTTTTTTTCAAAAATTAAAATTTCATTAATTATAAAACAATTTATTCCTGTAGCTGAAAAATTAAGATTGTATCCCTGTTTCAATTCATTCAATTAAGATAAAAATATGAATTTAAGTATGAAGGTTGTTAGAAGGCTTGATTAAAAATAATTAAAGTTTTTTTTTATCTATTTTTCCTATATATGTATGTAAATATAAGAGTATCTTATCAAAGTTTTGCTACAAAATATTTTAATGAAGATGACTAAATTTTTAACTATCTTATTGAAATTTATTCTTTATATTATTTTTTATCAACAAATTTTAAATATAAGACTTTACTTAAAACTAGATCCATTTCACTCTTAATATTAATTTTTTATATGATTAAAATAAAACATTCATTTTTTTAGTACATTAAATTCAACTTTTTAAAAATAAAATAAAATAAAGATCGCATTGCAATAATGAGTGAGTGAAGTATGATTTTTTTTTTGCAAAATAAAATTTTATTTTTTTTACTTATGCGGGCCAACCGACCCCACTTTGCAGTTGGCCCGCACGGGCTGCGGGTTATGTGAGACGGATCTAAGCGGGTCAACGAACTAAATTAGTAAGACTGTCCAACACTTTTTGGTAGCGAGGTGTGACCCGGCCTGCATGGCGCGCCTCGCATTCCTATCCTAATTTTATAAACTAAAAAAAATTATTGATATTTAAAGTAAGTTCTATTATCAATAAAAATTTATAACTATATTGGTATCTAACTATTAACTATCAAGGTTTTACTTACTAATTATATTCTATATTAGTTTCTGTTAGTCTTTTAGAGATTAATTTAAAATCTAAAATATGAGTAGCTAACACCTTGGTAACTAATTTAGAAATAATTTTATAATATTTTATTAATAATAAAAACTATTTTAGATACAATTATTTTTTAGTCTCTAAAATAGTATCTAATTTCGTCAATATAATGACTAATTATTTTTTTTGCTAAATCTAATTATTTGATATTTTTTTTAGTAATAATAGTCTTTTATACTTGAGATCTTTTGTACTGATAAATTATTTGTCAATTTAAAGAAATAAGAGGAGAATCAAGAATTATATGTTGGACAAGGTGCTTTGATGTCAACAAATTCAAGTGGAAAACTTGAAGACCTTGTTGCTGGTTGTGTGTTGTCCAGTAGTCTTTGAATTGTTAATTCACTCTTTAAGATGATCTAAGGTTAATTGAATCTTAATCTTTTTGAAAAGATGAATTTTCTAAAAGGGTGTGAAATTTCAACCTGTTGAAATGTCGATTCAACCTGTTGTTTGACACTTAGTGGTTTTTAAAATGGCTTGGAAAAGTTTAACTTTGTTTTGGCTTTGCTGTCAAACAGATTCAACCGGTAGTTTCGAGAAATCAAGTAGTTGTTTTTCTAAAAACCTTAACAAAATTTTGTTAACTTATTCCAATCTGTTGTAACTCATTCCAACAACTTTTGTTTTTTTGACTTAACTGCTTTGACCATTTGATTGGAGTATAAAATGGTTGTTTTACGCTTCTATGCATTAACTAAGAAAGAGAGAGCAATCAAAAATAGTTTTCAAGATTTTAAAAAGCTTTTGGATCATCTCAAGTGTGGAATAGGATTGAGTTTTGTACTTTTGAACTTTTAACTTTTATTTATCTAGGTGTATTCTATTCCCTTCTTCCTTGAACATTGTATTTCTGTGTGTTTTGGTGTGGTGTAGTTTTAAAAGGTGTTTATGGAAACTGTGCGGTTTGCAAAAAGTGGTGTGTGTTATTGAGGGGTTCAAGATCATCACTTTTGGTGTGTGTTTTGTAATCTAGGTTTGATTACATAGTGAATTCTCAGTGGTTAGCTGAGGACTAGATGTAGCTCTTGGTTAAGAGTGAACCAGTCTAAACATCTTGTGTGAATTTCTCTATCCCTACACTCATTAAACTGTTTTAACTTTGCTTTTCAAATCTGTTGGTATAAACAATTGATTGTTTCGTAAAAACAACAGGTTGATTTTCTGGAATCAAGCTTTAATTTCAGGATTCTAGGGAAGAATGAAGATAATTAGGTAAAAGGAAAATATACAAAGCTAAAAAGGGAAAGTTGGAATGCATCAACACTCACCAAAACTTCCCAAATTCGCAAAAAGTCAAGATGCCACCAGTGGATTTCGCTCAAGCGAGTAGAATCTCGCTTGAGCAAGATAGTGTCAGTAACGTTGGACCTTTTTATGTTTTACTCGCCCAAGCAAGAAGTCACTTAAGCCCAAGCAAATTAGGTTAAATTGGAGACTTGAGGCACAACCCTAGTGTGCAAGATTGAGAGGAAAATACCATTGAGTGAGTTGTAACCCAATTGAGAGAAGAGAAGGTGTTAGAAGATGTCTGGCTAATTCTACCCTTTAAGATGAGAAGTAATTTGTTCAAACTCTTTTGTATTGAGGTGATCTTTGAACATAATATTATGTTCTTGATTGATTATTGGTATTATTGTTTTGCTTCTAATTCTTGATCTAAATCTTAAATTTGACTGAAAAGTATTTTTAGGGTTCTGACATAATCAATAATACTTACCATATTTGAGTGCTAGGAATAGACTTGAAATATTAATTACTATCAACGTCTGATCTGAATACTAAATTGTTTTTATAAATATGCGAGGAATTGATATTTAGGAAACATCTTAATAACTTTATATGTAAAGAATTGATATAAATGAATTTTATGCAGGCATCAATATCAATCAAAGGACATAATGTTACCATGTTAATCAAAATACAAAAGAGTGAGAAAGATGAAACTCAATCCCTATTTTTCCAATTGAAGCAACAACTATTTGCCTTGTTTTCTTGTTACTCGTTGTCATCACAACAAATTCCAACAAACTTTTATTATTCTGTTTTATATTTAATGAATATCTTACTTGATTATTCAACTGTTTCTTGTGAGTTCGATATCCGTTTTTAAGGATACATTATTACTTCTGAGAATGTGGTGCACTTGTCGTAAAAAGTCATCAATTTCTCACATACAAAATTATTAAGAGAGTCTCTTAAATATTGATTCCTCGCATATTTATAAAGCTCATTATCATTAAAAATAGATGTTACAAAGAGATTAACATTTCAAATCTATTTCTAGCATTCAAATATGTTAAGCATTATCATTTAGGTCAGATTCTTAAAAATACTTTCCTGTCAGATCTAAGGATCAAAATCATGGATAATTCAAGCTTTGAGAATAAAATGATAATACCAATTATCAATCAAGAATTGAAATATTACAGATAAATATTACCTCAATGCATAAGAGTTTGGATAGATTACTTCCAATCCCAAAGGGAAGAATTAGCCACTTATGTTAGCCATTACAAGGATGAAAAGCAAGAAAAGAAGATCCAAGATGTTTCTCCTTGATGGTTGCCTCCTCTAGGGTTTTCTATCTCTTTCTATTCTACCTATGATGTCTAGGGTTATGCCTCACACCTCATATTTAACCTAGTTGGGCTTGGAGTAAGTGACTTATTGTGTAGGCGAGTTATTACTTGCTTTGGCGAGAAAAAACCCAACTTCTCTAGAGTGAACTCGCTAAGGCGAACCTTGTGCGAGTTCCTCTAAAGTGATCTTTCTTGGGAAAGTTTGAAGGAGTTTTGAACGAGTTTTCAATGTTCCAACTTTTCCTTTTCATCTTGTCTTTTCTACTTTAGTCTTTTCATCGTCATTTTTCCTTAGAATCCTGAAATCAACACAAATTTGGGAATAAATTGTTCTTATTCGTATTATAATCACAAAATATGTAAAAAGGTTTAAATTCATAAATTAGGAGTTAAATGATAATTATTTTATCAGTAAATATTTATAAGTGCCTATCTTTTAATATAAAATATTATTGAAATATGTTACTTATCACGTATATTAGTATTCTATTAGTGTTTTATGCCTAATATGCAACTTAAATCCCCTTGGTCAAGTTTCCTTGGTATTTATAGAGTCACTACCACTAGGAAGCCTTCCTGAGAGGTTTGAAATATCCTTTAGTATTGTAAAATATGTTAGTGTGAATCTTGGGAAAAGGTATAACATTGGATAATGTCTCCAAAAACATTCCAACCATATTGTGTGGATACACTCCCGAGGACCCCTTGGATTGGTCCTAGGAAGATAACGTTATCGATTGGGAAGGTCATGCCATCACCACGTTATCAGTCATATTCTATTTGGCCATATGTTGATAAAATACGTGTTCAAGTTGGGTTATGAACCGCTCGGGTAATTGACGAATAACCATGACGATAGAAATACCAAGACCATATTTAGCAAATCACAAGCATAAGGAAGACGATGAGTACATTTCACTATGCAACTGCAACGACCATTGTCAACCTAACTTACTCACACACTTCTACAATATGATTTAATGTATATTTTGGGACACATTCTTACAACCTTTATTACAATGTAATGTTAAAAGTATAACTCGTAACATGAAAACTTTTTTTGAAATGAGACTTTAATTTTTATACAGTAATGATGTCATTATTCATTGCATTCTAACAATTACACAAGCCTCTCGTACTACTTTGAAGTAACATCTTCAAGATTTAGTGGGTAAACTTAACCCTACATATTATAACCATAATGAGCAATGATCTTCGAAATAAAATTAATGACCATTTATGTGAATTAACATATATGTTACTTGTTATGTTTCCTAAGTGCATCACCTTCTGATGTGAGTTGATTCTAAGATTGCACATTTTACGGTTTCACTTTGTTTAGGAGTTTTTGTTTTAAGCAGAATATGGTTAGAAACCCAAAGAAGATTGCCACTGGACACGAACATAACCAAGTGATTAAGTAAGTGCGAAGGTTCTCTTCTAGAGGGCAAAGAGAAAAGACAATTATATGGTGAAGATGATGATGAGGTGCAAAATTAAGACAAGGAATAAGATAAAGAAAAGCAATGTAAAGGCCGAAATTAAAGAGTAAAGTAAGATATAAAATGGAATGGAAAGTGGCACATAGAAGAATGGAAATAAAAGATGAAGGGACAAAGAAAGCTTATCCAGAAGGCAATGAATCACGCAACTTGGATGGTGGAAGACTTCAAGTCGTCACTTGAAGTGCACAAACACCCAAGATAAGACCCACAAAAAGAGAGCACTCAAGACTCACTCAACACTCTGATAGAGTTTCTTTTCTATTTCAAAATTCAATGTGTCAAATACATGAGGCAATGCACTCTATTTATAGAGGGGTAAGGGTGTCATTTGTGAGAAACCTTTTAGAAGATAGGTCAAAGAAACCTTAAACCTATGTGCACTTTGTAGAATTTAAGGTCTTAAATAAGAAGGAGGTGAATTGTTTTTAAACGTTTCTCGCAAAGTTTGAAGGTATGAAGAAAGTCAAAGAAGAATCATAGCCAAAGGAATAAGAGAGCACAAGTTATAAAACAGTTTTAATTGAATACCTGAAATTCAACCGGTTGTTTTTGTGATTCAACTGGTTGCTTTTATCAGCAGTGAATAAAAACAACTAAAACAGATATAAAAGAGTTTAGGGAGAGAAAGAATCAGACAAACAATTTTATACTGGTTCACTTCTACACCAAGAGCTACATCCAGTTCCCAGAAACCTATGGGTATCCACTAAGTAATCAAATACCAGATTACAAACGCACAACCACCAAAAGAAGCGATCTTGATCCCCTCAAGCACACACACTTCCTTTGGAACACCACAATCACACCACAGATAAGAACATCCTCTGACTCTGTGAACACTAGTACTCACAGAATTAAAAATGAAGAAAGAAATAGGATTGATCACACCTGGTACAAATCAAATCAAAGTACACAGCAAGTCCTACTTCACTCTTACAGAAATATCCAAAGCCTTAAGCAATCTTGGAGAAAACTTGATTTCACAAACTGATCTTGTAAATTTAATGATAGGAGCGTAAAACAGAACATTTATACTCCAATTAGCAGTTTAAAACATTTATTATAAAAGTCAAATCATTTAAAACAGATTTAACTAACTTAACAGAATTCTGTTAAGACAATTAAAAAACCAGTCGGTTGTTTTGTCGAAATAACCGATTGAATTGGTTTGACAGCAAAGTCAACCAAATTCAAATATGATAAAAACCAGTTTCAAAAACCTTAAGTATGAAACAACCGATTGAAATGATAAAACAACTGATTGTTTTTCTGCTTCATAAAACACTCTTTTAAAAAAGATTTGAATTAAACCAACTTTGGATTCAAACTAAAATGAATTAAAAAATTCAAACTACCTTAGAACACACCCAATTAAGCTACAATCAACCTTTAAGCAATCCATGGAGATTTGGAGTCATCAAAGCTCTTCTTCAACAATCTCCCGCTATTTGATGAAGAAAAATCCCTAGTTTGCTTTGTTGAGTTTTGTTTAAATTTGAAGGTACCTGCAAAACAATAAAAACAATAGTACCAGAGAGTAATTCCATCCAGAATCTCTTACACTACTGAACCAGTTTTCACTATGTGATTTCCACAAAGAAAATCCACAAAATCAGTGTGAGAAAGCAGTGTAAGAAGTGTGAAAATCAGAGTTTCCTGCACAACTATATATTAGCACAAAAACCAGCAACTAAACCAGCATATTCTTCCCCTATTTTTCTTCACAAATAGAGTAAAAGATTATAAAAACAGTTTGCACTATAAAATTGCTCATCAAAATAAACCATACAAACATATAAAATTGTTCATTATAAACTCGGCAAATATAAAAGACTTAAAACATGAATAGGTCTTCAATCATCTTTCCCATACTGGAGTTCAAAGAGCTGATTCTGGACAACTTTAATTTGCTCATCAAGATCTTGAAAACGAGATACACAGAACTCATGATGGCTCCTTTGTTCATCCGCAAAGCTGTTCATTCTGCTCAACATCAACCTCTCAAAGGGTGACATGGATGTGATGCGTTCACCCATGTTTCCAACACTTTGTCCAACTTCATAAGCACCAACACCACTCCTCCAACTTCCATATCAGCATCTCCTTCAATAGCAACTGTAGCTATTTGATATTCATCTTCTCCTTCAGCATGTTCACCACTTGATGAGCCAACAAGATCACCACCTTTGCTTATCCATCTTCCATTAACCTTGGTGAATCCCATCCTACTTAGGGATCTATTATTGAATTCACTTGTAGACTTCACAAGTTCTGATTGTTCATCCTCCAAATCAACTTCAAAATAGTGCAGAAATTTAGTAATCAAAATAGCATAAGGATAGTGATAATCACATAACCTTATAGAATTCAACATGTGCTCCTTAAATGATGGAAACCGTTCAGCCTTACACAACCATACAATAAGGAGGATGAAGACTTAAAGGTTGTTTATTGATTTAATTGCAAATATGGGTCTAAAATGGGCTTTTGTTTATTTTTGTAGGCCCAATCAAGAAGACAACTCTAGAGTGAAGGAATGTACAAACATATCCAAGAAGCCCTCCAAGTCATCAAAACATAAACTAGAGCTTTGGTCAGAAGAACACAAGAAGACTGAGTTTTTGTTGACTAGTCAACATTATTTTTAGGACAAGCTTTAGCTTAAATAAATTGTATAAAGTTGTTTAGGATTTTATGGGCCATGTATTGGGCCTAGTAGCATAAAATAATTGGACCAAATATTTGGGCCAAGTAGTATAGGTTTTTTGGGCTTGTATTTGGACCAATAGTAAAATATGACTAGTTAGGGTTAAAAGTTACTAGTTAACAATTGGGTTTCTTTGAGCCCAATGTAACCCTAAAACGTCTGGGGCATATTGGAGAACAAAAATACCTTGGCATGAAGCACATGGATGTCCACATGGCAACATAGGAGTGGAGAGGATTTAGCATGTAAAGTGTGAGCTAAACATGGAAAGCATGACTCCACATGACACCTTCTCATTGGAGATTTTTATTTTGAATTTTAAACTTTTGGCTCCAAAATGTTCAGTCCTTTCTCCTATAAATTGAGGTGCTTGGCTCTCATTTTGAACATTAATGAAGAGTGAATTGCTACCAAAATTGTGCCAATTTCACTCATTGTCTCCTACCTCCCTAGGATAGACACTTAGTCTTCATTTTTCACCTATTCCAAGTGAGATGGCCTCACCACTCACTCTCCACACCTAGCATGCACCTCCAAGGAAATCAAAACTCTACGTGAGCTCCTTGTTCATCTTCCTTCATTGATGCTTCCACCATTCCTCCAAAGAAAACATAAATCGGATGAAGGCATACTCCATCATTAAAGACATGAATCCAATTGATTTTAATCTTGTTCATGATGCAATATATGAAAATAAGATCTTCTGCAAGTCAATTTAGAATGGTTGTTTCCTCTATGAGTCATCATCCATGTGACAATGAAGGCAATAAGCCTTTCATTCAGCTTTAGCCCCCTAACAGAAAATTTCTCACTCTAGAATGAGGATCTTTCAAACAACTCTTGTAGAATTGAATTTTATTAAATTCATCAACAACACCAATGTTGCCCCCGTTGATCCTCAGACCAACATCCTTCAATCCAGTTATTGCAGTCCATACATCTTGTGTAATCTCCATATCTACTCCCTTCACAAGCAGTGCAAGTTCTAGCTCCTCTATTCATAGTGAAAATTATAGTCAACTTCTCAATGCTTTTAAAGAAACACATGAAGAAACTAACAAACTGGCTCTTTCAAACATTCGGTTAAGAGGGTTGAATAATTGAATGGAAAAGAGAGTCAAAGTCTTGGAAGAAGAACTGGAAAACTTGAAAAAATGATTTTAAAAATCTGAAATAGTCTTACAAAAGATCTTTTTGCAAGAGTGACTCAAATGTTTGTGAAAATTGTGAATCTCTTGAAAAGAAGATTCACTATCTTGTGAAAACTATGGATAAGCTTTCAAAAGGAAAATCAAATTTTGAAACTGTCCTAGCATCTCAAAATTGTGTTTTTGGGAGATCTGGACTGGGGTTTAATCCACAAAGCAAGAAAAGTGGTGTTACAAAGCCTT
>Ga0123342_1009035_pt1 | contig 12161 bp, 7 predicted proteins | sample Turbeawhitnodule_FD_89960 | JGI IMG/M metagenome (GOLD analysis project Ga0123342, IMG submission 89960) | Root nodule microbial communities of legume samples collected from Mexico - Turtle bean Mexico white nodule | ecosystem: Host-associated > Plants > Roots > Nodule | place: Mexico: Nepantla... | reverse complement strand
CCACCCGCTATCGGGCCGCTATCGGACCACCCATAATATATAGTCTCACGCACGAGTTGGCAGTCTCGGCGTGAGGGGGGTGTGTTGGAGATCCCACATCGACTAGAGATTAGAGCCTTTCATAGTATATAAGTGGGTGCAAACCTCACCTCATCGAGCCGGTTTTATGGGGTTGAGTTAGGCTTAAAGTCCACTAGTTAAAACCTTGATTGCTAATTAGATACCAATTTAAAAACTATTTAACAATAATATAAACTAATTTAGAAACCAATTTTTTTTAGTTTCTAAAATGGTCCCTAATTTATATACTATTGCAACTAATTATTTTGGTTTCTAAAAATTGGTTTTTATTTCATGATTTTCTAGTAGTGAATATTCATTTCTACGCTTACCTTTTTTCTCCCTTTCCTTCCCATATTACCTTTCAGCAATTCATCTTTGCAGTTTCATGCTCAATCTTCTGCTATTCGCATCTCTCTATGTGCATCAAATGTATGGATCTATTTTAATTTTTGCCAATATTACAATCCCCATTCGGGGAATAATCCAGTCTCCTTTGTCTTAGATTTTATGGTACATGAAGTGAAGGCCATGCATGCAAAGGTTATATATATATATATATATATATATATATATATATATATATGCATATTTCTACCAGGTGAACATTGTCTTCATCGAGTTCCCATGAAAACAGATGCATATTGTCTTATTGGGAGTTATAGTTAGAGAAGCAGGAAGGGGAGGTTAGATACACTGAATAATATTTTCCTGGGTTTAACGATGATTTCTGATGTGATGCAATATTAAGCATTAATCTTTATGTACTAAAAAGTGATACACTTCTTATCCTAATTTAATAAAAGGAACACACACATTAGAAAACATAGTGAAATTTGAAACCATTCATAAGAGATTATATTATCGAAGATACTCTATTTACTTTACAATAATGATAATAAGAGAGGTAATACCTAAATTCTCTATCACACCCATCATTTGTTTGTGGGCTAAAATATTCAATTTCTACTCTTGTTCTGAATTCTTTAAATAAAAATAATAGGATGAGTTGGCTTAAACAAGCCATTTTCACTTCTATGCTATGTTAAATATCATCTGATATGGAATGGAGTGAAGCATACTGTAGTTACTATTCCATTGTTATAATATTTTATGATTGAATTGGGAAAAAAAGGAGTTTGGTTCTTTCCCATACCTCCCAAATTGGAGGAGTGAAAAAGATAGGTGTTGTAGCTAACTAGCTATGTGTGCAATATTTCCTCTTACCATTATTCTGTACAAGTTTGTAGCCTAAAATCTCTAGGTTGGAATTTGTTTCACTTATTTCGAATGCCTACATATATATTGAACCTACTGCTGTAAATTATCGTAAAAATAATATACTTCTTCATGACTCAAGACACTCTTTCCTGCACTGCTAAGAAAACCTTAAGCTTTCCTTCACTACAGTCATAACCACCTTCCTCAGTTGATTTCACTGTTTCTGCATTTTTTTGTAGAACTGCATCCAAGCCAGCCACCATTCTCCACTTTAGACTTCTGTTCACCACCAGTTTTTAGACCGACAACACGACTGACCATCACTACATTAGTACAACACTGGGCCACCCACCATCAGAAACCATTTCACTTGTTCTCACATATTCTTTTTCTTGGCATGTCAGAGATACATGTGTTTTGGTAGATTGCAGTGTGACCATTTCAGGTGTCTTATTTCAAATTCTGTCCCTAATCACATTATTTGTTCTTGTTGGTTTCATAGTTGTGAGGGACCTAAGACCGTTTTGCTGCCTCATGGTTCAACCGAACCGATTTGAGAATTCATGAACTTTCAAATGGATTTGCACACCCCTTTGGCAGGATGAGTAAGCATCTTTTCAAGTTTATGCCGAAATCTTACAAAGAGCGGGTTTGCTCCTAGTTCAAGAGGCAACAGGTGACTGTACTAGCTCAAATTCAAAAGTACCTTTTTGTTATTATGGCACCGCTGCTATCTAGTGATCCTTAATTACAAGTATTAATTTTGTAACACGGTGAAGTAGACTTCACATTGTTGATCTCTCTTGTATATATAATGCTGCTACATGAATTCATTTTTGCAGTTTCACTATCTGCGTATTTGTGCTTAGTGTCAATAAGAGTGACGTGACAGTCATTATAGAGATATGAATAGCTTAAGAGTAATATCTAAACAAAGGCAATTGTGGTTATATCTAAATAAAAATATTTCTATTCTATAAGTGGGTTATGAGCCGGTTTTATGAGGTTGAGTTAGACTTAAAGTACACTTTGTAATATGGTATCAGAACTATTTTCAAGTTTATCCTAGCAATTGTTTGGTGGGCTTATCAGGTCACCCGCTATCGGACCGTTATCGGATCACGCACGAGATGTCACTCTCGACGTGAGGGGTGTGTTGGAGATCTCACATCAACTAGAGATGAACATATTTCATTGTATATAAGTGGGTGCAAACCTCACTTCATGAGCCGGTTCTATGGGATTGAGTTAGACTTAAAGTCTACTTCGTAATATGGTATCATAGCTATTTTCAAGTCTATGTTAACAATTGTTTGGGGTGTGTTGGAGATCCCACATCGACTAGAGATTAGAGCATGCAAACCTCAGCTTATGAATTGGTTTTATGGAATTGAATTAGGCTTAAAGTTTACTTTATAATAAAATATCTTAGATTTGAGTTAAAAAACAAGTTCCGGACAGATTAGGAGTCTAGTTAAGTAGACTTGGTGAGAGAGAGAAAGCTCTATTGCAGGTTTATGTCTTTGATATCACAAAACAAATCGCAGGGAAAACACCCGAGGTAGCAGTGTTTATGATAATAAGTAGTTGAAATGAGATGGATAATCATGTCCTTTAACTTCAGACGAGCCTTCCCGTGACTTGGTACTTGTGTTTTTTATTTATCAATCCAAAATCAAATGTATTTGTCTATGAAGCAAAATGTTGTTTAAATCCAAACATTGGCATTGCGATAAGATGAGTTTTGTGAATGGGGTTGTTTTTCCTACACGATGTTGGTTCAGAGGAATTCACGCTTACTGCTCAAACTAACAACCTGTTACTATTGGTACTCGTATATTGCAGTATGTCCGAATTAAAAAGGAAAGAAAGGGGAAAAAATAAAAAGGAGAAGAACGAAAGACCTAAGGAACAACGTGAGACAGGTCGAGATAGATCTGTATCTGCAGTTGGTGTCTGTCAATCACAATAATGTTACCAAACTCCATAAAAATAATTGTCGTATGTGAAGAACATATTTCTTGAATCACGAATGATAACTATTAACTCTTTATCCACCCTATAGTCATATCCGTGTCGATGAAGCAGACATATCGAAAAAGGTTGGGGTTTTGGGAGACCCACGTGGGAAGGACAACCAAAGAGGTAGGTAAGGGTTCTCAGGACAACCTCCCACAAGTACCTAAGCACATGACATACTCTTTTTGCTGTGTTGGCTCTCACTACATACACTCAAACAATCATGTAAATGCAATTTTTTGCCCACAATTTCTTCCTAATCAACATCACTCAATCCCTTTTTCTATTCATACTTTCCCCTCAAAAATTTCGAGATTCCTATTTGGGTGGTCTTCTTATTGGAAATAATTTTGCATGGTGTCTCCATGAGGATTAGGTATTCCTTACACTTTTTAGTTGGTTTTCAATGGAGATCCACAAAAAAAAACTCTATGATGCTTAAGTATATGGAGTATAAAAATGATAAATACTTAATAATAGGAAAGTTAAAAGTAGGAGATAAAAATGATAATATATATTTATAAATTTTTAGGTGATTGCCTTTTAAGTTAGGCTATATGATTGTCTTCATTGTTTTATAAATAATTATTCATAAAAACTTTTGAGTAAACTGTTTTATTCATAATTATCAATGATAACTGTTCTAAACAGAAATTCTCTGCCTAAAATATCAAAAGTGGTTAAAGATAGAAATACCATTTCACTGGTCAGTATTCAATGTATTAGCTCATATTTTCAACAACATATTACATAGTATATATGGGTGTATTCTTAACCTCCATCTTACGGTTATGATACTGTCTTAACTGAGTATTTAAGGCTAATTACTATGAATCCCATGTCTCTTACCATAATGTCCGCCTACTATGACGATCAGCAACCGATCTTGATATACTCAGAATCAGGTCAGGCCATATCCTTACAATAACAATGAAAACTCTTCGAGGAGATGTACTCAATTATCTGAACTCTTTAACATTTTCATACATATGAGTTTTTGATGTGAAATTACTATGCCCTTGTGTTGTTCCTCCTTTTTGGGTTACCAATGTAGGTTGATTGATAATTTCGAATAACAATACCCCAACTCATAAGCAACCTTGCTGAGACTCAATTTACTAATTATTAATGTCATTAGTTATGCGTTTTATCCTGTTTATTGTCCCTCACTTTATCATTACAACTATTGCTCCCCTCCCTCTTATCGTTATGACTTCTCTATGATTAGGTTGGAATGAATATAATTGTACTAAAATTGATCTAACTCCACCAATTCACCCCTAAAGACATTTATAGAGTGAAATACCTGTAATATAATTTTTTTTTTCTAAAACTAGAGTATGCAACAAAAAGCCATTTTTATACTGACGTAAAAACTGACTGGTTTCTATCACGTGTCATATTTCTGTAAACTAAAGTTTCCTTCTCTTTGTTTATTCTCCCTCACCGTACAAATCACAAATTCATTCTCTACTTTTCTTAATTCTTATACTAAACTTGAAAGTAATGGCTATTTTAAAATAGTATAATAGATTCCCACTGTCCCAATTGAACTATTCTATTCTTAACGGCAACTAGGGTGGATGACCAGACTTTTCCCCCTCCTACCCCAAAATTCAACATATGTAAATTATTGAAAGTATGGGTAATCACAACTTAACCAAATTAAAAGTTTGTACAAAAACATTCTAACCAAATCAACATAATAATTTCTTTGGACAAAGTTTATGAATAGAATTATTATTTTAAATAGGGTTCATCTATCTCAATTTAAGATGATCTAATAATTATATGACTAGGCGATCCAGTGATTCATCTATAATACTCAAAAAGCACATTAAGTGTAAAAAAAACAAAGATGTTGAAAAATTCTCTTTTTTAATTTATTATTTTTGCTAACTTCTATTTATCGTAAATAAAATTTTGGACATTGATTAATTGAATTTACTATTGAATTAAGTAGGAAACGACTTAAAGTCAATTAACATGCATTTGATTGTTTACAATGAACCGAATTTAATTTGATTGTGGAATCCATAGCTATCACCAATAAAAATTAATTAGTTGTTTGACTTAATTTTATAAAATTCTAACAAAATGGAATGACCCACCAATTAGAAGGCTTCTGTGAGTATTGTCTACTTACAAGTTGAGGTCAATTACCTTTATGAACCATAGCCTTTCACCACTTGTGTTCTTACTTTCGTCATATAAATTAAAAAGTTTGTAATAAAACAATTGCACTGCAACCTTGGAAACCAATAGGCAAGTTTTCTAGGACCAAACAGAATGTGTTGGGTGGTACCTATGGCCAGATTGTGTGAAGAAGACAACCTAGTATGAAAACTTGTAAGGAATTAAAAAATTTCAAACTCTGCCCTCATCAACAAATTAAAGGTTGGCTACCTTACTAGGCTAGCGTTTGAGACGAAAAAAATTAGACGAGAACAGATATTGGATGACAAAGACAAAGATTTAGACCAGGAACTAAAAGACACATGATCTGACCAAACCAAAACGTAAAAAACGAGGCAAAAACTAAGAATGAAAAAGGACTAAGACGGAGAAGGTGAAAGATAAATATTTTCATCAAGAAAGCTATTAGTTGTTAGCTGTTGGTTTTTAATGAAGAAACCTAAGATTGAAAGCAGAGTGCGTTTATTTTGATATGAACCCAAATCAATTTATTGATTGGAGTTTTATATTTTTGAGTTTGGTACAGAGCAACAAGTGCACCTGTATAAATGAATGTGGTGTTATAAGGAACGAGTGAGTATTGAAAAAAGTGGTTGGTTTTTGTAAAGGCTTCATTATTTTGTTGGGAGTGGCAATCTAAATCATGGTGTTGTTCAACATGTAACCGAGAGTAGAGTGGGACTAGAATTGCAAGGAGTGTGAGATAAAGAGTGAAAAGGTGGATGAAATCATGATAACTAGCAATCTTTTCTCCTCCCTACTTCAACCCAACTTTTACCTATGCCACTAACTCTTCACCATCTACTTCCAATCATATTCACCAAAATTAAATGTCAAACCCAAGAGTTATACAAAATAAAACAGATATAAAGAAAGAAAAAAAGATAAAAAGGAGGGTTTGGTTGGGTTGGGGGCAAAGATAAACGGAAGGTGGAAGGTGAACCAAAGCCCATACACAACCACTTCCATACATTCTATCATTTTATCTTTCTCTTTTTATCAATCAATTATCATCATCACCATCACCATCACCCTTCCTTCAACCCAACTTCCAACTCTTCTAGAAACCTGTCACTGTCCACACACACTATCTCTCTCTCTCTCTCTCATGCATGATAATGCACCAAACCAATATAATAAAGAACAGCAACTACCATTACCATCTCTATGCTTTCACACATGAATACCCAAACTACCGATACATTTCTTTCCAGGAAACTCACAACAACCAACTTACTTAAATCACTAAATCAATTTTTCCTTTTTCCTTTTTCACAATATCCAATATCTCACTTCATTCTTTTTTACTACGCCAGATGCAATATTAAACATTCCTAACTCTATTTTTCGATTAATATATGTTCATGGTTACGCACCATATCTAGTTTTATTAAACGGTATACTAATTATATTGGGCGGTTGTTACTTGGTGAAATCAGGATAACACAAAGAAAATAGTACGTCTTCTGAAGTGCAAGCTGACGACAATATTTGTAATCAATCATCTTAAAAAATAGGATAATATAATACTCTTTTTTTTTTATCTTTATTCTAATTTTAAATAATTTAATAAAGAGATGAATCTCCAACTTGTGTTCGACGGATATTAAAAAACCTTTTCTACTTGAATTGAAAAACAAGTAAAAGTATTTCATAAAACTACCTAGCAACTTAATCTTACAAATCATTTTATAAAAGGGAAATAAATAAATAAAAAAACTCTTATAAATGATGCATATAATTTAAAGTGATTAAATGCGGAAGTAGCATAGTCCTTACGGTAATAGCAACAGCATCACATGTTAGGAGGCCATTATTGAAAAAGAATTGATAAGGGAGTGACTTTATTTGATTTTTGAATAATTTATTTATGAGGAGGAAGAGGAAAAGGATATAAAATGATGTATTATTTATTGGTTTATGCAAAAAGGGAGAAAGTTCACATCTTCTTGCCTTGTCCATACTTTAACATATCCTTCCCAACGCATAGCTAATATCTTTTGAGGCTAAGAATAACATAATATAATAATATGAAATTATAGTACTAACAATCTAATCTAATCTAATCTAATCTCATAAAATGAATTGAGAGAGAGAGAGAGAAAGGTACCAGCCACTCTCCTCTAACCTATCTCACCAACTCACGTCTAGAAGCACCAATATCAGTAATCACTTTTTCCTTTTTCCTTTTTCCTTTGTTGGGTCAAAAGCCTATAAAAATCACCTCTCAGGGCCGGCCACCCTTATTGTTCCACCAAAACCACTACACCAAAGCCAGAGAGTGATTCCAACACATACCCCATTCATTCATTCATCTGGAAGTTGAAGAAGAAGAAGAAGAGGAGAAGAAGAAGAAAAAGAAAGGATGGGAAGGTCCCCTTGTTGTGAGAAAGCACACACGAACAAAGGTGCATGGACCAAAGAAGAAGACGATCGCCTCATAGCTTACATTAGAGCTCACGGTGAAGGCTGCTGGCGCTCTCTCCCCAAAGCCGCCGGCCTTCTCCGCTGCGGCAAGAGCTGCCGTCTCCGATGGATCAACTACCTCCGCCCTGACCTCAAACGTGGGAATTTCACGGAAGAAGAGGATGAACTCATCATCAAACTCCACAGCCTCCTTGGGAACAAGTAAGATATATATATATATATATATAATGATAAACACCTAAACACCGAGATTATTAGCATTTGTTGGTTTATTGATGAGGTGGGTCCAAATGATAGGTGGTCTCTGATAGCCGGAAGATTGCCGGGGAGAACAGACAATGAGATAAAGAATTACTGGAACACTCACATAAGAAGGAAGCTTTTGAGCAGAGGAATTGACCCTGCAACTCACAGGCCTCTCAACGACTCTCCTCGTCAAAATCAGGTTCAAGAATCCGGCGGCGCAGCCACCATATCTTTTGCTCCCAAACAAGAGGAAAAGGAGAACGTGTTCGTGGAGGTTAAGGATTCGAAAAGTCCCACATCGGAACGGTGCCCTGACTTGAACCTTGAGCTAAGTATAAGTCCTCCCCATCCTGAGCGGGAGGAGGGTGATGATGAAGATGAATTGAAGAGTGTTGGGAGAAGCCTTTGCTTTGCCTGCAGTTTGGGTTTGCAAAACAGCAAAGACTGTTCCTGTGCCCTCAATGCCAACACTGCTAATGCCAACGCTTCTGCTGCCACTGGCTTCGATTTCTTGGGCTTGAAAACCAATCCTTTGGACTACAGAACCTTGCAAATGAAATTAAATTAAATTCAATTCATTTCAGAATCTCTCTCTCTTTCTTCTCTTCTCTTCTCTAATTTGTATAATTAATTAATTAGTTTTGGATCCATGGATGCAAATGATACAGTTCCACCCAGTACAGTTCAACACTATGTTCCTGTTCCTTCTTCTTCATTCTCTTTCCCAACTGTTAGCTACTGTTTGAAACACCACGTAGGCCTCTTCGCCTTTCACTACGATTTCGATTACGATTTCGATTCCGATTCGCATCAATTCGATTACTTTAGATTCACTATATTCTGTTTTTCTTTTTGTATAGGATGGTAAACTTTCTACTCATTTTAATCTAATTTAATCATCTTACATGATATTATTAACTATTTGGTTACATGTATTTCATAATTAAATAGCACATAATTTTTTTTTTTTTATAATTTAGATCAATGTTTTTTTGCATCACATGTTAATCAAGGCATACTGATAAAAAAAATTGCGTCTGTTGTGCTAACTAATATCTTACGCGCATTAATTAAAAATCACAGATGTACTTAGTGTTTTTATTTCTTAAGGGTTAAGCATTTAATAGTTTAGAATGTGAGGTATCATTAGTTTTGTTTCTTCAACTAATGGCAAATCTCTTTCTTAATAATTTCATTTGAGGTGTGTATATGGCATGGCATGAAGAGAGTTGAAAGTAATGGAGTTTGGTTTGTACTTGAGGATTGTGATTTGAAGAGTTAAACGAAGAAGAAGAAATGAGAGTGATAGTTGTGGGTGTGGAAAGAGTAAATGGATAAGGTGTGATAGGAAAAGAGAGTGAGTGTGGGAGCTGAATAATTAATAGGCTACCTAAATTGCGTGGATGAACTAATGTATTATTTGTATCACATCATATATATTCATTCTACCATCCTCCTAACATTTAATTATTTAGGTCACCATTCAACAAACTTCATTACTTTTGTATGTAACGGTACACATGATGAGATGTACCTACTCACATTTTCCCATTATTTTTTTTCTACCTTCTTTTCACCCTTTTCTACTTCAATTACTACATCAACCCTTTTCACAAATTTTTAATTTGCAATTACATGCAAAATTACTCTAAAACCCAACTTCATTCAAATAATTATTTTCCCACGTTAATACAATGCATATTTCTATACGATTCTAAATTTGGTGACACGTTTTTGGGTGCCCAGACCATCATAACATGCTTCTTTATCATAGTATAATAATTGAGAAATACACACCAAAAACGTGTTGGAAACAAATAATGTTAGCAGTTTTACATGTGATGCTCTTCTTCATTAAGTTGACCAAACCCAACAACAATCACCATAATTGCATTCATTAAGTACCTTAGCTAAGGTGTTGCCGTTTAAAAGAATGTTTTGTGCTAATTGTTTGGCCATTTGCCTAATAGGTTAATCTGGTAAAAAAAGAATGAAATTCATTTAAAGAGTTAGTTACACGACCTATTAATAATTAATAAAGAAATTTAATAAAATTATGAGAATTTTAAGAAAAAAATAAGAGAATGTTTTTTTGCGTTATTTAATATCCGTGGATAAAATTTAAACTTTTAAGCGTTAGATAATATTAGTCTAGATTCAAAAGATAATAGGACAAGAGCTTATAAAATACATCTTTCACTAAAATCAACACACGAAATTCTTGATGTTTTAGCTAAAAGCACTAAGAATAAGACTTATTACTTTTGACTATAACATTTTGTCATTCTAGCAACTGTTAAAAGTCAAACTACCCCCAAATTCATCATGAGAGTTCCTTAACCCTAAGCTCCCAAAAGGAGATTTTGCAATCTTGCATCACATAATACAAGTGGTTGATAAATTAAGAATGCATAATACAACAACAAACATAGGATTTCAAGTACTAAAAGCACACATCCTTTATTTTTGTTTAAGATTTTCTATAATTTTATTGAATATCTCTATGTTAATGATTAGTGAGTTCTAACATCAAATTTTTACATAAGTTACATACTCTTTTAATAGGAGATCTAACGAACTAACAATACACAACTTTTGGGTTTAAGCTTTTTAAGGCGAAAAGCCTAATTATACTCATATTTTGGATGAGTTAACCCTTAAAAGTTTGTTAAGTTGAAACAACATCGGCTCATAGCTAACTAGAGTATTGTAATCGAGAATCAAGAAGATAAAAATCATTTTAAAATGATGTGACATTAAAACAAATTAATATAGTTAACTGAAGCATTTTGTTGTCGATCCGAGTAGGGGTTTATGAAATTGTTTTAATAAGGTCATTGTCTTGGCATATATGAGCGAAGTAAAGACAAAAGAGTCACGATATAGTGAAAAAAACTTACTTGTTCCATGAAAGAAACAAAGCAAGAGTTAGAGCACCTAAATATCACTTGTGGTATTGTACAATTGACTAATTAAATATCGTTTGCTTTACATAATTTGTTATTCTAGCCAAAGTTTGTTTAATATCAAGGCATGACTTGTATCAATAATTGAAAAGGTTAAGTCGCAGGAAAATTATCTAAAGTGGGAAGGGGCTTATCATATGATTTAAATAGTTAAGTATAGAAATAATGTAACTAAGTGATATCTTTTTATCAATGCATGATGTGTGCTAGTCGAAAACTTTTTGAAGGAATTATCAAAGTGAGGTGTCCACACCTTGTGTGTATTAGAGTGGTAATGAGGTGTACAAACCTCGAAGAGAGTTTTAATGGGTGTACAAATTCTGTGTGCATGTCCCACCTTAAAATCATAATGAGGTATACAAACCTTGTGTGTATGTCTCGACTTATAATCGTAGTGTGATACTTATAATCGTAATGAGGTGTTCAAACATTAATTAGAGTCATAATGAGATGTACAAACCTTATTTGTATGTCTCGACTTAAAGCCTTAATAAGATACTTAAAATCATAACGAAGTGTACAACTCTCAATTAGAATCATAATAAGGTATACAATTTTCACGTGCAAATTCCAACTTAGAGTCATACAGAGGTACATAAAGTTATATTTCACATACATCTCCTGATTTAAAGTCGTGATGAATGTAAGAAAAATTCAAACTTAAAAAAATAAATAATATTAATTAAATTAACTAATTAAAACTTATAAAATATATCTATAATATATATAAACACCAAACGTTCTTGATATTTTAATTGAAAATGCTAAAAATCGTACCGAATACTTTAACATAGAAGGGGAAGAATGGTCTTTGGAGTTTGAGAAACTTGAAATAGTTAAGTGTGAACAATAAGATTAATTAAAAAGGTGGTAGGAACTAAAACACAAGGAACAGTATTAAGAAAATAATAATTATCAAATTATATGCAATTATTGTATGCAATATTTGATGATATTGTACCCAATTATATGCAATTAATTTAATAATTATAGAATCTCATGATTAGTATCCTACCTAATTAGATT
>Ga0123342_1009034_pt1 | contig 12162 bp, 9 predicted proteins | sample Turbeawhitnodule_FD_89960 | JGI IMG/M metagenome (GOLD analysis project Ga0123342, IMG submission 89960) | Root nodule microbial communities of legume samples collected from Mexico - Turtle bean Mexico white nodule | ecosystem: Host-associated > Plants > Roots > Nodule | place: Mexico: Nepantla... | reverse complement strand
TATGCTCAAACTCTTATGTATTGAGGTGATATCTTATATATTAATATTCAGTTCTTGATTGATTATTGGTATTGTTGTTTTACTTTTAACTTTCTGTGACAAATTGAGAATCTTAAATCTGACCGGGAGGTATTTTTAGGGTTTAAAGCGTAAACAACAATACATATTTGAGTGTTAGGGATAGACTTGAAATGTTAATTGCCATTAACGTCTGAGTGTGATTCTAAGTTGTTTTTATAAATATGCGAGGGATCGATATTTAGGAAACATTTTTAAGGTTTTTATATGCGAGGAATCGATATAAATGAATTTTCTACGGACATCAATTTCAATCAAAGAACTCAATATTAACATGCTAATCAAAATACATGAGAGTGGGACATATGAAACCTAATCCCTATTTTTCCAATTGAAGCAACAAATTCTTTGTTTGTTTTCTTATTGATCAGTGCCAACACCATCACTTCTAAACTCTTTTTATTGTTCTGTTGTTATATTTAGCGAATATTGTACTCGATAATTCATTGTTCCTTGTGGGATCGATATCCGTCCTTAGGGACAATTATTACTTTTGATAAACGCAGTACACTTGCCGTAAAAAGTCATCAACGATCTTCAAACCTCCTCCCCAACTTTCCAAAGCCAAAACCTCCTTCAAATCTTTCCACCAAAGGGACATCTTAGAAGGACTCCTTTGTTCTCTCAGACTTCTCCACCCTTTGTATTTAGACCCAATAACATCCTTCCATAAGCCGCTCTTATCCGTCCCCAGATGCCAAATCCATTTCCCCTAAAGAGCTATATTGAAAACTTTCAAGTCAATAATACCAAGACTGTCGACCTCTCGAGGCTCGCAGACTTTCTTCCACGCAGCCCAAGCAATTTCCCTCCCCTCCGACCCCCACCCCAAAAGAAACACCTCTGAATTGTTTCTAACTCCTTTAACACAACTGTAAGCACTTTATAAAAGGATAGGTAGAAAAGAGGAATTGATGACAACACAGACTTAATAAGACAGATCCTCCTAGCTAAAGAAAGGATTTTTCCTTTTCATCTTCCCAACCTAGACTTCAATCTCTTAATCACCCTCTTGTGACAACCCCCAACCACCATCCCCGAGTATTTAAAATGTGTTGTCATTACCTCACAACCCAGAATAGCCGTGAACCGTTGCATCGTAGTCTGATCAATCCCCAACCCGCCAATTCAAAACAATTTAGCGTCGCCTTAGGGTTGAAAACACTCTTAGTGTTAACTTTACATAAAAACAAAGTATCATTTGCATACTGCAATAGATCAACCTTAACTTTCTTATCTCAAATTTCCAAGTTGTCAATCAAATGCTTCTCGTCTGCCATCCTCAACACACCTGCTAGGCCTTCAGCCACAATAAGGAACAAAAAAGGTGCTAACAAATCCTCTTGCCGCAACCCCTTTCTCGGAATAAATTCCTTAGTGGGGCTCCCATTAACGAGAACCGACACCGAGACAAACTTTAAACAAGACTTAATCCAATTAATCCATCTATCACAAAACCCAACTCTACCCGACATATAATAAATAAACTCCCAACTAATAGAGTCATAGGCCTTTATGTAATCAACCTTTAAAAAAATACAACTTATCTTCTTTCTCTTCATTTTCTCAAGGACTTCATTGGCCATAAGCACACTGTCCAATAAACCTCGTCCTTAAAGGAAAGCAGACTGCCTAATATCAATAACTTTACCAATCACCCTTTTCAATATGAGAGATAATGCTTTCGAGATAATTTTATACATACATCCAACCAAAGAAATGGATCTAAAATCATTGAGGTGCTGAGAATTGTCAATTTTAGGAATCAGGTATAAGAAACACGCATTTGATCCCCTAGGCCAAACACCTATGGTCGCAAAATCATTCACAACTGACATAATGTCCTCCTTAATAAACTCCCAACTAAACTTTAAGAACCTAAAATTAAAATCATTCGGTCCCGGACTCTTTGAGATGTTGAAATTCCAAACAACTTCCTTTATTTCTTCTTCGAAAAACTTCCCAACCAACATCTCGTTGTCTTCCCCATAAATGCCATTAAAAATGACATTGTCTAACCTTATCTAAGGAGCTTCATCCTTGGCGAATAGAGAGCTGAAATATTTTCGGACCTTATCCTTCACCACATCCTTGTCGACACACCACTGACCATTCTCCACTAGACCATGAAATTCGTTCCTGGACCTCCTCCACTTGACTGTAGAGTGATTTTTTTTTGTATTGAGGTCACCCTATTTCAACCACTTAAGACATGCTTTCTAATGCAGAATCGCCTCATGTTTGATAGAATTCCTGTTTTGTTATGCCAAGAGAACTCTCCTCTCTTCCCTCCTCAAATCATCTAACTCATCTTCGTCGTCTCTCACATCAAGCTCACTAATTCTCTTTTGTAGATCTATTCCATCTTTAAGAATATTCTCGAACACTTCTTTGTTCTAAACTTTTAATCCGCTTTAAGGTTTTTCAATTTTTCCTTAAAGACGAACAAACCTCCTCCCAACACCTTATAACTGGACCATTTAGTCCTAGTAAACTCTTTGAACCTGCTATCACCTTGCCAAATATCCAAACACCTAAATGGTTTCGGACCCTTATCCACGTTCAAATATTTTAAAACAATGGCACAATGATCAGACACAACTCTACTTAAAACAAATTCTTTACTCTACGGCCAAACTTCAAGCCACTGCTTTGAAACAATAATCCTGTCAATCCTGCTCTTTACTAACCCATTCGACTTGTATCAAGTGAATTTTCTGCCAACCATCGGTACATCAACCAATTCATACTTTTATATGAATGCGTTAAACCCATTTATCTCTCTGCTGTAATCAGAGATGGACATCAAACTCTTCCTCTCCTCTTGTCTTCATATAGAATTAAAGTCCCCCACCACACACCAAGCCTTAAATAATTGATTCTTCCTGCACTCACTGATCTCCTCCCAAACTGACCTCTTTTCCCTCAAAGTTCCATAGCAATAAACGTTTACAATGGTAACATGTATGCCAAACCCAATCCTCCAAATCCTTTCAATGATGAAAAATTAACACCATTAAAAACTCTGGACTTTTGAAAGTTGTTCTTTCTCCACATCGTAATTATTCCACCAACATTATTACTAGCACCAATTTCAACCAGTCAATCTCATTAGACCCCGAAAGTGAGTAACAAGCCTCGTTACAAAGAATTGCGCATTTAGTCTCTTGTAAATATACCATGTCTGCTTTTTCACTTCCCAATTAAATTCTTTAAATACTTCCTCTTGATGTACCTCCTAACCCCCTAACATCCATACTAATTATCTTCGTCATCTGATACAAGATCCTCACCTTGTCGCTAACTCGTTTCTTTAGATAAATAAGACTGCTTAAAACTATATCCTCCTTGTCAGAAAACATAAAACCAAGCTCCTTGCCAACTTTCCAAATTTTAGACGCCTCAGAATCTTCATTCTTCATCTGAAAAAGCCTGTTACAATTCTTCACTGCACTATCTGAAGTTAAAGAATTTAAGAACAAAGCCTCTAACCTTGGATTAGACTGCTAAACCGGAAAGATAAAATTCTCCTCCCTCACATCAACTTGAAATTTTCCTGTGAACAGAGAAGCCGCTAAACCATGGACTTCACCAGCCGTCACCTTTCTTGCATTAATACACAATGCGTGTCTATCCTTGTTGGTTTCCATAACACATGCAATATCCTTGACCTTGAAAGCGGCACCTGCTCTAACTCTCACAACAGAACCCCCTCCATCACAACCCACCGAGCCATCACCCTCACGCGCCCCTCCCATCACCTCCTTCGTAACACCCGCTCCTTCTGTCGTCTAAGTCCTGCTCCTGACCACATCTCCACCCACTACTCTGTCGACGTAGACAAGACGAGCCTCACCTCCGACCGTCGTGCACCACGACCTCGTCTTTGCGCCCTCTGGAACGGCACCGCCTGCGGAGAACGCAGACTGCGGCAACAACATCATCCCCAACGAGCCAGCAGTCGCGCGCTTCACCCCTTTGCCTTGCTTGTTGCCTGCCCTTGCGTGACCAACGCCGCCATTCAAAGCCCTTGCGGTGCACTCCACAGGCCGACCCGCCTCCTCCAAAGATGGGTCAGCGGATACCTCAACCCTACTTGCTTCAAACCTACCCGCAACACTCAAATGAGTTTGGTCAAATTCGGCCCAACCCTTGTGGCCACCAGAGGATCCTTCATCAATATTTAGCTGACAAAGAATTTGCGTCTCATTAACTCTGCTACACGTCCCACTTCCTTCCTCACTAATGCTGACCCGCTTTGCATGCACCTTATTAAAGCAGTTATTCACAAAATCACGAGTCTCACTAAAGTTACTTAATATCTTTGCATGCCTCGTATTAAAGTTGTTTGCATGCTCACTTGAATTATAAACACGCTCCTTAGTTTTCCACACACCCACCTTCTTTTCCTCAAAGACCCATTTACCCCACCACTGCCACGTGTAATTAATTCAGGTGATTCCTCCAACAACCCTGGAAACTGAATGGTTTCCTCCTCACTTCCTTCCACTCCTACCTTTCTCCATATTTTGAACAAAACGAGTCCATAGACTCTCCTTCAGCACTGTCTTCCGTTCTTACTCCTGACTCCGACTCCAGAAAAAAATTCGCTTAAAATAAGGACGTCTTAACATATTATCTATGACAAAACACTCCTCTTCAAAAAACACTTTACTAACCCCATTGTTTAAACTCACTTCTTTCACCACATTTATCTTACCACCCAGCGATATACTAACACACAGACGCACGAACTCTAAAACCTCCCTTTTGACATTCGTCTCGGCTGCCTTAATAAAATTCCCGACTAGTGTCACAATGCTTTCAAAGCACTGATTACTCCAAAAAGCCAGAGGAATACCCCTGCAATGAACTCAGACTATTCTTTCTTTCACCACGAAAGATTCGTCCCAGGGTATGATCGACTCAAACAGGCAGTCAAACCACTCCTTATTTTCTACAATCAGCTTGCCTATACCATTTTCTTCCTCACAAGAGAACATAATGAACTTCTCCCCCAATATCTTAGCCTAACGAAACTGAAGCGACGCTTTCTTATAGTGAGCTTTCAAGAGATGAAAACGTCCAAAACTCTACCCCACCTTTAAAAGACTTTCCAGAGATCCCTCTCAAAAACGTCCTTCCAAAAATTTGTGAAGAAAAACTAAATATAATCTTTCACAAACACTCTCTCTAACTCTCATACAACTTTCTATTAAAAAACTATATATAATCTAATTAATGTTTTAATCAATTAGTGCATTTTCACATTTTTTATTATGTTTTATGTAACACGTGAGAATATATTATTACAATCATTTTATTGTCTATTTGATTACTTTATAACTAATATATATTACCGAGCAAACACCAATTAAACTGTAATATCATATCTAATAAGATAATGCAGGTTTATTATGTAATAATCTCTTAATCTTTTTTTAAATCGTAACAGAGGGTATCCAAATATTATTTTTCATATCTATTTTATAGGGTTCAAGTGTTGAATGTACACAGGCAAATGAATATATGGTGAGAGATGGAGGAGAAGACTCGGTAGGAGACGAGTTCACATAATCAATTTTATCACTATTTAAAAAAGTAAAATCATTAAATAAAAGTCCATTTTAAAAAATATTAACTAAATTAAATATTATTTTAAAAATTAAAATAATTATTAATATCTAAATTAATTTCTATTATTAATAAATAATTTTTAAATTGATATTTATTTAATTATCAAAGTTTTAACTACTACTTTTAAATTTAAATTTAAATAATTGATAACTAAAACTAAAACAAATTATTAACTAATTAGATACCAGTTGTAGAACCTTCAATAATAATAAAAATATAATAAGAACATTCAATACATTGTCAAGATTGCTGCATAAATATGTTTTAGGAATTTGTTCCATGGCCTTAACCAAACCCACCAGCTGCATAATACTTATGCGTTGTGTTAGCCCCTCGGAACTTTGCCAAATATTTCTGTAATTGGCACCTAAAACCTTGATATTGTTCCATTGGTTCAGAATTGGAATACTTGCTTGCACCCACCCATCTCCTACTCATACCCACATAACTTTACCCCACCCTTGCACCCTTCTTAAATGGCCATATAATGACCCACCCAGCTGCATCTAACAACCACTATTATTGGCCACTATTATTGGCCACTTCAGTCCAAACAAATCTCAATATGTTCCCATCTTTTACTATCGAAGGGCCAATGGAGTACTGGTTCTAGCAAAATGTAGGATGAAAAGTAGGCAAGGGGAATATGATTAAGTTTTTGAATGATACTTGGATTGGAAAAAAACCATTAATCCAAAGACATCCTATAATATATAATAACTCCAAATACAAAAAGTATGAGAGAGGTTATATAGGGACATAATTTAAAGAGTGATAAGGTAGCCAGATGGGTATGGACGAATGAGAGATTAGAAATCTGCTTATGATAAATTATAAGATGTATCTGAGGGAGTAGCAAGGGACCTATTTCATTCAGAGTTTGAAATCAATGTTATAAATGGCTAGGAGTGAAAAATGTACACCACAACATGCCCTACACCTACAACAATTTCAGTTCCTCATTTTTAATAAAAAATTATAATTTGGTTTGGAGATCTATGTGGAAAATATGGAATTAAAAAAATAATATCACTTTCAAATGGGATAATGCATATGCAATTGAGATTTGTACTAGTGTATAATTAAAAACTTGGAGCTAGATAATAAATAAATATTCAAGACTTAATTTTCTCTATTCCTATTGGTGTTTGAAACTTATTAGTTGTTTAAAATATCTAAGTTGAATTAGGACTAGGGGAATGTAATAGAAAATAATGATTGAGATACGAATTTAAAAAGACATTCTAATAATAAGCTCTATATGTGTGTTTTGAGGTAACATTGGTAGGTGCAGACATCTATCATACTATAAAAAGAAATATTTGCAAGGGTTTCAACATTGCTACCTTGACAATAATGGGGGATTTAGTTTGGGTGCACTCTGTGAAAGTAGACACCAACATGATAATATAAATGCTGCAGGCCACCATACTCCTGGATATACATCCACCAACCTTTGATTTCTTATGCATTACCAATATTTACAATTCAAAACTTAAACCCCAAATATAGCTTGAATTGGTGTGTGCCTCGTATGTTTCTAATGGGATGCAAAACATGTATGCAATGAAAGTTATATTTTATATTTCGTAAGTTCTTTTTTGTAATTGGATTGGTTTGTAACGGATTAGAACACTCCTTTATACTTCCTTTTTTTTTTTTTTTGATTTAAAAAAAGCAATAAAACAACAAACAAAATGGATAACCAATTCAAAACTAAAGGATGTTAATTTTGACAAAATAATATTTTCATATTCATCGTAACACTATTTTGATGATTAATACCATAGAAAAAAAAGATAAAGACTATATATAAACCTAATAATAAAAAATATTATTTAAATAATATAATATTTAAAATTATTTATATTAAATATGTTTTAGAAACCAATCTCTAATATAATCGTTTAATATATATGCAAACATTAGACTAAATTTAAGATATTTAATATCCAAAACTTTATTTCATATACTTAATAAACTTCTCATATCTTATTCTAGTGACTAATATCGTCAATGAATTTAGGGGAAATATGCTATAACATACTTTCTTTGCTTAAATGAATTAATTGATCTCTCTTTAAAACCACACATTTCAACAACAATTTGAAAACCCATTGTTAAAAGGATTTTTAATCGTTAAAGATATGTTTAATTATCATCATTAAAGAGATTCTACCGGCTATAAACTTCCCTTCCCAGTAATAAATTTGTGACAATTTTTTTTTCTTCCACTAAATCTATCGCTGGGTATTTTCTTACGAATTTGTTCCAACAAATAAATCTCATCAAATACTGCACAATGATTTCACCCTAATCCAACCAATATCATTATGTAAATATATAGTTAATACATGTGTTAAATGGAGCTGAGTTACCCCAAACTGATATATATATATATATATATATATATATATATATATATATATATGTATGTATATATATATATGTATATGTTACATGTATCACATTATAGTATATGATATTAGTAGTTAATATATATCTCAGTCAATCTTCACCACCCATCCTTTCTGATCCTCCAAAACACCTGTTTGGATTCCCGTAATGAAATCATACAATTTCTGGGTAACAGTATCTCTTCCTGTTTTGAATTCTACCCTGCGAACCCAACATTTTGTTCCACATTATGTATTATTATGTTGGTAGTAACAGTAATATTATTGCAAAGCTAAAGAAGGAACAAGATTTTGGATTCTATTTACCTGTTTTTCTTGTAGGTTACGCTACCAACCTCAGAGATTCCAACAGCAGTTCCAGTACAAAAAACCTCATCAGCTTCAAGCAATTCATCAACCGAAAATTTGCGTTCCTCCACCTAGGCAAAATTAAATATATTAAGGGACTGTAACACTATATATTAATATTAAAATTTATTATAACAGCATCCAAATAAGGTTAATTAATCCATCCTTATATAACAAATTCAAGTATTCATTTGAGAGAAAAATATATTTTATGTATATTTTCATGACAGTCTTGTTTTTTTTTCTTCCATGTGTTAACAGAATATTCAAAATTGGGAGTGAATCACCTGGAAACCCAAGTCACAAGCAAGTTGCATGATACTGTTCCTTGTGATTCCAGGAAGAATAGTTCCGAGTGTAGGTGAAGTTGTAATCACATTACCCTAGAGATGCCAGATAACAAGCATGTATAAGTTGAAGGAAAATTACGAAATTGGCTAAGTAACAAAACATTACCTTCACAATGAAGGCGTTGCACGAAGACACTTCCTCCACATATTTACGTTCCATTGCATCAAGGAACAGAACATCAGAAAATCCTTTGGCTTTTGCTTCTTTCGTCACTTCGAAAACCTGCGTTTAGATAAGAATCACTTGGTTAAACCCTAAACTCTAAACCAAACGAATATATAAATAGAAAACTAACTTCCATTATTATCTGGGCAGAGGTATATAAACTTACAGGTGAATAGTTGCCTATGTTCTTCACTCCTCCAGTTCCACCAGGAAACGCGCGAGGAAGTCTATCGTCAATCAACAAGTTCAGTGGTGAAGTTCGTCCCTGTCCAGAGGAACAAGTCCACATATATCACAAACATATATATTGTGACTAATGATATAAAGTAAAAATCAATCAAGATGTTGAATTTGCTCAAAATATTATATAAACATCTATATACAGGTTTAGTTCAAAGTTGAAAACGGTGATCACCCACCTTGTAAACGTTGCAAATTGGGTTAGTGTATATGAGGAAGCTGCATTCTGGTGCAGGTGCAATACCCATAACGGATCCACTTCCAAACAGTAAAGGCCTAATGTACAATGCTCCTTTTCCGTAGGGAGGAACCTGCAGCAAAAAGGATCAGAATGAAAAGGAAAAATATGGGAGCAATATATTATATATTACATGTGATGTCTGTTTTGAATAAATTTCTTCCATAAACACTTATCAAAGAACTAAATAAGAAGAAACTTGTCCAAAATTTGGCAGTACGTACCCAACTCTTATTTGCGGCAACAACTTGTTTGACAGCTTCAGTGTACTGCTCAACAGAAGGTGCCACCATTAACAGCCTCTCTGCTCCCCTCTGCATGCGTAGGGCATTTTCTTCTGGTCTGAATAACTGCACCTCACCATCTGGTCTTCTGTATGCCTTCATACCCTCAAATAATCCCTATTTTTCATGCATGCATTATATATCTATACTGTATACTAAACATGTCTTATGCATAAATATTAAGTTTGCATTCATTGTTTTATAATGTCACACTTTAATTTGTCAAAACAGTTTGCCTCTCATGGAATTTTTAAAGGTAATTAACTGATATTACTGAACGATATATATATATAACATAGAGAAGGTGCTGAAAATAAGAAGCACAAGAAATGCTCATCCAAGCACAGGAAGAATGGATGTGAGCGAAAGCGAATGTGGTTGAATCGCTCACCTGTCCATAATTTAGCACAGAAGAATGTGGTTCAATCTGAATGGTTCCAAAAGGTACGAGAGCTCCGTTTGAAAAGGTTCCATCTTCATTGGATTTCATTATGTACATGTAATCAGTTGGAATCACATTGTATGCAAGCTTGTCCCAATCCATCCTGTTAAATATATTAAAAATGGTAGTCATGAGGAAAAAAAAACAGAATATATATAATTTCATCTCTTTAGTAAAGTTAAGGATTTGTTTTAATGAAGGTATATGAATGTTTTTGCAAAAGTACCTTAAAATCATTTGAAATGTTTTGAAACACAATGAAATCTCAGCTTGTTAGAAAAGAGAGATGTATTGATGTTTGTTCCATATCTCGATTTATATGATCTATATTGACATTAATGATGAAATTTCAGTTTTTAATGGAAAATGTATAACATAAAAAACAATTATGTATTGCATGTCCATGCAACAATTTCGTGCTCCTTTTGTTTGTCACTGCCTCAACAACAATTAGTCTTGCTAGTTCTTCGTCATGAAAATTGAAGACCCATGGGAAAAATCGAAAAACAAATAGTATTCACGCAAAGTGTTTTTCTAACACGAATTAAAAATTTGTGTTGTGGAACAAGAACCTGTTGCATGGTTGCTGGGAATTTTCCATGAACAGGTGGAAGGTCCGAAAAAGATGGAGGGTAGAAGAGAAACTATTGAGTTATTGGTTTAGGGTGAATAAGCTTAAGGTTAAACATGGTTATATTTATAGGTACGAGGGAACCTGAAAATTGCTTCCGAACTCCAAGGATTACGGCTCACGTGGAAGTATATATATAATTGTTTGTCAATTCTCTTCCAAAGTTTTACTGTCCAATCTTCTCCAAGATTAGGTTATTTTTTCTAAACGTTTATTAGAAAATTATAATATTTTAAATACTGCAGTTGTTTTATGTCAACTTTTTTTATAAATAAGAACTATAATTTTCTTTCAACTGGGTACACCTATGTTTAAAATTTTCAAAAATAAGACAAGCATTTGCAATTAAGAAGGGTGATACATATATACTTATTTCAAAAAAATATTGTTATATGTAACTCAAATTATTTAAAAAAAAACATTGTTTTAGAAATTAAAAAATTGAATTTATAAATAAATAATTGTGAAGATAAAAAATTAAAAACAATGGTTGAGGTCAAGTTCCTATTTTAGATAGAGTTTTTGTGAAATCTTTTTACTTATCAATAAAAAAGGAATTGAATAAATTTGTACATTATGTTAAAATGCATGTATAAAAGGAGCATTTTGAAAGCAAAAAATGGATTTCAGAAGATTTTAATGTAAGAGAGAATTAATTGTTGTTTGCTCTTCCAATTTTAACTAGTTTTATAAACATGTAGAGAGTAGTATACCCTTTATTTTGAGCTTGTATTTGGACTATTTTTTGGCCATGTTTTAGACCAATTTTGCCAATTAGAGTAGGATGTAAATAGAAAACAAAAGAGTATAGCTAGAGTTACAATTGGGTCTCCTTGGACCCAATGCAACTATAGATCATCTGAAGAGATTTTAGGTTTAAAGCTTGCACCTTGGCTACCCATAACACTATAAATATAAGTATTAGCCACCTTGTAAATCAAATTTGAATTGATAATGAAATGTTGCCCAAGTTGCTAGCTCATTTGTCTTCAGATTCTCACTCTCAAGTCTGCACTTCTATTAGTGTTTTGCTTGAATCTTCTTAGGACACTATAAGAAAATCATGAAATAGAAACCAATTTTTAGAGACCAAAATAATTAGTTACAATAGGAACTAAAATAGAGACATTTTAGAAACTAAAAAAAAAATTGGTTTCTAAATTAGTTTCTATTATTGTTAAATAGTTTCTAAATTGGTATCTAATTAACAACTAAGGTTTTAACTACCAATTATTTAGTTTCTAAATTTGGTAGCAAAAACATTGGTTGCTAATTAGATACCAATTTAGAAACTATTTAACAATAATAGAAAATAATAGAAACTAATTTAG
>Ga0123342_1009033_pt1 | contig 12163 bp, 6 predicted proteins | sample Turbeawhitnodule_FD_89960 | JGI IMG/M metagenome (GOLD analysis project Ga0123342, IMG submission 89960) | Root nodule microbial communities of legume samples collected from Mexico - Turtle bean Mexico white nodule | ecosystem: Host-associated > Plants > Roots > Nodule | place: Mexico: Nepantla... | reverse complement strand
TTTGTACAAAATCTCTAATTATTTCTTTTTTTTTTATTTCTTGTTTGTTTTTCCATTTTTTTTTTTTTCACCTTTTTTTTTTTTTTTTTTTTTTTTTTGAGGAAATGATCTCAACTTCATTTTAGTGGTCATCCAACTTTCCTATTACAACTTATTTCGGGTGGGCAACTCCGTGCCATTATTTGGGACTGATTGCTGTGCAATGACGGATCCATGTTGAGCCTTTTGAGGGAAATTTCCTCCACAAGTTTATTAATTTTTTAATATAGGATATATTTTATGAAATTGCTCCCATAATTTGAAATGTTAATAAAAAAAGTCAATCCTTATTATGAATATCTTTGAGCATTAATGCGACTTAATTTTTTTTTTAATATGTTACTACCATTATCTTATCACTATTTTGCCCCTTTGTTTTCTAGCTTTAAATATCGTATGAGATTTTTCTTATCATCCTTTCTGTGTATTTGGCTTCATCCTCTCAGTAATTCTTTTTCCAAAATATTTATTTGTTATTTATCATCTAGCTGTCAATTCTTTTTCCATGCTTCCTTATAGCTATTGTTTTTCTGTGAGAAGATTCATTTTCCCCATAAAGATTTCTTAGATTCAATTGCAGATGTCTGCAATGTGCGATGTATCAGCTACAGAAGCTGCTATAATTTATGGTCTGGAGCCAGTCTGGGGTGCCGGTTTTGCATGGTTTCTTCTTGGTGAAAGGTGGGGTCCCACAGGATGGGTTGGTGCTGCCCTTGTGCTAGGTATGATATTGACTTGAATGTCCCAGTTGTATTATTTACTATTTTCTGATTATCTTATTGTATGACTACCTCGTTGACCATATATTTTAGTGAGTCTAAGGTATGACATAATGGGATGCACTAAGAGCCATTAAACACCGTGACCTCTGTAGAATTTGTCATTGTGTTTGACACTTTTTGGACTTGACACTTGTGAGACATGGTTTCGACATGTGTCTGACACTCCTTACTGTGTCAAATTATTTTTTTGAGCTTAGACACTTCTTCGACACAGTTTGAGCACAAGTAAAGAGAGTAACAAACACATAGTCTTGGCTAAGCACTTCAAGACAGTGCTATAATAAACAGTTAAAGTGATTAAAGAAGATAACTTATATTTAAAATATTGTAAGGCTTATAACAATTTTTCGTGAGGTTTGGTTTTGTAAGAAGACTTAACTAGTTATTTTTTAACTATTAGGAAAATTGTAAAACTTAGCAAATTTATTTTTAAAGTGAGAATTCAATAAATCTTAGTTCTCAATAACAATTTTTATAATGTTGTGAATCCATCTCCACCACAATCCAATGATAGGCCCATACAAGTAATATCCAAGCCCATTTGGATGAAGGATTATGTTTTTTTTTTTCTTTTATTAGTTGGTACAAATAAGAATCTTTTCTGTTAGAAGGGTGAGATAGGTATCGTACATGTATCTTTTTCCAAGGTCTTTATAAGACCAACTTTTAAGCTTGAATGAAAGGAGGAAAAAGATTTGTTTTTTTATCTTTCTCAGTTAGCCGTATCATGTTGATTATATAAATATATCACTGGCGTTACCATGTCCTATATTTAAGTCATTAATTGTTGAAGTGTTTGTGTCACTGTTGTTTTCGTGTCAGAGTTAGTACTTTGTAGATTTAGACAACCAACATAAATGGGAGGAAAAATAGAAGGGGAAGTCCATAATAGAGAGAAAGTATTTACAAAACCGAAAGTAGAGTAATTAGTTACAAAATAGAAAGTAGTTGAAGAGAGAAAAAGAGAAGTTTGTAGATAGAAATGATGGAAATAATGTAAGGTGTAGAAGATTTTGTTTTAATATTGGAAGTTAGAGGGAGGGTTCTCTGAAATGGTGCTTATGCTATATTTGTACTGTCTTTCATTACAAAATTAATACTGTTAGTAAGTTCTCATCAACAGTGAGAGTTTGGGAGGCAGAAGGTGAGTCTTCAACATTAGGAGGCACTAGTGAGGGAACAAGATGTTGGGTCCCATTCTCATGAACTCTAAAGGATCATATTGTTTAGTTTGGCTGTTTGTGAATAATGTGTAGCTAGTAAGCGATAGTTATGGAGTTACTTTTCTTGATCTAAAAAAGAAATAATACATTGGTATTGAAAGGAAAAACGAAATCTTAATAAGAGAAAATAAATCTCGTGAAATAAAGGAATTATATAGTTTTTACTCCTGAATTTGTAATGTTATTGCACCAACATTGTGGTCACACTGTGATAATTCCCGATATTCAATATTTTGTAGGGGGAAGCTTATCAGTGCAGATATTTGGAAGCTCAAGTGTTTTGGATAAAGAACAACAAAGTAAGAAAGATGACAGCCTACTGATTTCTGACAAAAATAATGTTTGTCTACATCCACGGTAATCGTTAGATCCAGGACGGATATTTTGAAGTAATATCCTTCATCACTTTCATCTCTATATTTTTGGTTCACTTTATTCATCCCATCATGACCCACCTATAATAATCATTTAACATAATGATATAATTGTTCTTAAATGTAATGTTCTAGTTTTTAGAGCTGATTATGGAAATGAGAGTAAAATACCTGGGTAAAGATTTAGGATTTAGGGTTTCAATAGGTACTATAAAATCCATTTTGCATATATGTTAATTTGGTATGACCGTGTGGCGGGTTTGACTTCTTTTGCTAGACAGGGAAATTAGGCTTTTAAAGAGAACTTAAAAATTTAATACCCAATTACATCATTGGTGGGTTTATTGAATTCGAAAAAAATTATGAAAAATTGGCAAATTTGTTTTGAAGGAGAATTTAAAATGCTTTAAGAAAAAAATGTTATTTGGATTGGAAACTTTAAAGTAAATTGAAATTATATAAACTTATCATACTAGTTTGATTAATGAAAATTATAAAATTTAAAATTTCACTTAACAAGAATGAAAGTGGGTATACTTTGATGATATTGTCAAGTTGGTTGTAGACTTTGTTTCATGGCAATTTCACTATGAAAAGATGAAAATTTCCTTAGATAAAATGGAGGTATATATAAAAATATATTTCAGACCCTCTTTTCCGGATTATTCTTTGATTTCTTGTGAGTTTGTGGTATTTGATTTAATAGTCTAATCTTCAGTCTTTAACTATGTAGTGGTTGGTCATATATAGTGCTCTTATCATCTATTAGACGATGTATTTATATGATCTCATTTTGATCTTGTTAAACACACAACTATATGCAGATTGTTGATTTAAGCACTTAATCAAAACTAGAACATGTTTGACTTGTGCTCTAATAACATTTAACTATGAAAAAATAAACTCTACAAATTATAAGATAATTTTTTTTAAAGAACTGTTTTTGAGTAAAAGTATTTTTTTGTTATACACTTTTTATGACTTTTTTTTTTAAATAATTCTTGTATATCTTTGTTCTTTTTCCACTTAATCATCATAGACTAGTCACATCCTTTTTTTACTTTTGCATTCACTCATTCGCACGAGGAGAAACCACTTTTCTCTCAACTCACTTTATTCTCTTTTAGTATTTATCAAATAAGTGATTATTTAAAATTTAATCAAATTTGCTCATAATGTATCTTCGTGTGCATTTACATAGCTGGTTTTGGGTTCGGTTGATGTCCTTTCAATCTTTCCAAATTGTTTTAATGTATATTTTATATGCTTGTAATTGGTAGTGCAAACACAAGAATCTCTTTTAGTGCAGTGATGCTTGTAACAAAATTAAGTTCTATAACCTACTTTTATTACGGTTCCATATGACTAGACTAGACGGTCTAATCATTTGAAAATAAAAATGAACGAATTATTATCTATTTATTTAATTATATGGATCATTAAATCCAATTTGAATATTTTATAGGTTTGAAAATAAAAATGGACGAATATTATCTATTTATTTAACTATAGAAATCAATAAGTTCAATCTTAAATTTTTTAATTATTACACATTTGAATTAAGTTTTATACGAAGAAACTCCATAATTTTTTTATGAACGAAAAGATTAAGTCATATACTTAAAAAAATTATTTAATAAAAATAATTTAGAGATAGAAAATAATTAATCACAACTAAACTAAATATTATTTTATAAATTAAAAAAATATTGATATTTAAAATAATTGTTATTATTAATAAAAATTATAAAATATTTTTTAAATTGTTATTAAATATTAACTATCAAAATTTCAAGTACTAATTAATTATATTTTAAATTAAATTTTTAATTTTTAAGTTAAATATTAATTTATTATAAAATAGTAAGTAACTAAAATTTGATAATTAATTTTGAATATCAATTTAAAAATTATTTTATAAATTTTTATTAATAATAAAATTTACTTTAAATATTAATAATTTTTTTAGTTTATAAAATAATATTTAGTTATAATATTCTTTTTCTTAAAAAGATTAGTTGTTACTAAATATTTTTCTTGATATTATTGACAACATCTATGATATTATCCAAGCCTAGCCAGAATCTAAGAAAGGAAAATGCTTCTGCGAGTGGTGCTACAGTTCATAACAAAGCATATATCCCATTAACCACTAACCAATAAACTATGTCAAAATCATAATTTTTAAGTCACCGTTGAGATTTTTTCTTCTATTTTTTATTTTATATTACCTCTCTCTTAATGTATAATTTGTAGAATGGACTCAAACTTTAAATATGTGTTCTATCACAATTTTAATTTTAAAAAACATTTTGATAAATTAGAGGATGAAAAAATATATAAAATTGTTCTTAAATTAAATGATGTAAGACTATATTCATGATATGAAACAGTATACACTAGTAGAGAAACTTAACATGCGTTGCATGGCAAAGAAAATCGGTACAATGGGTTACAAGAAGTTCAATAAAAGCAAAATTTTAAGGCTTCATGAAGTAGACGGTGCAAAAGTTGAAATACTGGTGGAAAATATTGATTTAGTTGAAACTAGTTTGAATTATTAGTTACAATTTTCGGGAGGAATATTTTAATCGTTTTGCAAAGGAAGGAATATAATTCCACCATATATATATATATATATATATATATATATATATATATATATATATAATTTGTTGCAGCCCACAAAGTAAAACTATAGAAGAACAATAATGAAAGTAAGTGGCAAGAGCATGGAGTGCACTGCTTGCATAAATAAAGAGAGAGAAGAAAATAGGAAAATAAAGAAAGAAAGAAAGAATTAAAATTGTATTAGAACTTTTAGGATTAAATCTAGTTGGTCCTTGAAGAGACTCAACAATTACTTGAACAAGAGCTCTTTGAGTAAATGAATTTTGTGAAAGAGTTTATTATGCTAACAAATACATTTTTTCAATGGATTTATTAACTAACATTACATATGAACAATACAAAAATAAGCAAGGGATAATTATGAATATATATATATATATATAATATAAATATTCTTTTTTTTTCACCAATATCACGTGAAAACATTATTTACACTTTGAAAATAGGTAGAATAACTGTATATGAACTTTTTAAAGATTTTTATAAGATCAAAATTTGATGAAACATAGTTAGACACAATTTTGACTTCTCAAAAGTTTTTGTAAATGTTTGAAAAGGACTCTCATTCTTTGGTTAGTTGCAGTTCTATAATTGTATACAAATAAAGACTACGTCCAATTTTTGATCAACTTGATTAAGTTTCACTAAACATGTTACCATTACAAAATACAACCAAAAATTGCTTAGATCTCAACCATTTTTCCCTAATCAACCAAGCATTATTTAGAATTCAACCACTTTTAGCTAAACAATATGTGTATTCATTAAAGTGTACGTAATCACTCTTGGCTAAAACAAAATTTTACAAAGAAAGTGATATAAAGATCATAGTTTCACTCATCAAAGGATAAAAAACATCCTAAGACGAATACAAATGAAGTACATTCTTCTAGATAACTAAAGAACATAAATAATGTTTTATTAAAGCTCACAACGATTTTGTTAAGAGTCATTGGTAACTTCAACCAATCTTTTTCAACATGTTTTTTTATTTATGTATAGAGGATTAGAGGAAAGTAGTCTTTGTGAATCCTATCTAGCCATTGTGAACGTAAGAGTATATCTCCTTCTTCATGAAATGAAAAATTGTCGCAAATACAACGTTTTGGAGCTAAATCCATTGCTAATTTCATTTCTTTGTTACTAAATTTTGTGTAATTCTTGTATTTCTTTTGCTCATCTTTTTCCTTTGCTTTGGTGTCTTGGAAAAATATCTTTGGTGCAATCCTATCTCCTTAGCTAAACTTTGTAATAAGTGTGCGTTTTTTAGTTGTGGAAATTTGTCAAGACGCTCAAAGTGTCACTTGCACTTTAACTTAAGTTTTTGTCTACATTTTTCTTGCACTTTAATTTGTTCTTTGTTTTATTTTTTAGACCTTCGTGACAAAGTAGCATTCAATCTCTCAATTGTAAGTAACAGTAGACCTTCCTTTAGTCTTTAGGAGTTTGTGTACCACATAACACATTTGGAGAAAATCTTTTTAAAGTTTTTTTTACTAAGAGATTTTTTAAAAGTAGTCTAGGGAAAACTCTAACTAGGAAATACTTAGTCTTTTAGTGTATCCATTAGTGATCCACCTATCTTTCTTGGGATAATATTTCAAAAATTTAAGAAGATTGTCATGTTTAAGTGTCAAGTGTTAATACTAAAGATTTCATCTAAATTGCTTAATTGAAAATATCGTTTGATACCTTCACTCTAGATAAGGCAGATATGCTTAAGCGAAGTATTGTTTGAGTCACTCTATTGAGTACTCCACCTGATACCCTTGCTTAGTGGAACTACTTTCGCTTAAGCAAAAATATCATCTAACATCTTCATCTAAACGATCTTTACTTATTATATCTAATTGTATTTACTTGTATATACAGGTGTGTTTTATACCTAATTGTTTGATTAAGAGCTTGGATTATTATTGTTTTAATTGAATGCATAGTGATTAGTAAATAATTTATTAACCGTTAAATTAAAAAAAAAAGTATGAGATGAATACGAATATATATATTCAGAATTTAGTTTGATGTGAATTGATTCTGATTGAAAAGTGGTGACATGTTCTTTCAACTTGTATTGGTGGAAGAGATTAATTGATAAATGGAACAGTAACATCTCATTCAACTCTTATATATATGTATAGATACAGAGAGGGAACATAAGAAGAAGAAGAAGAAGTAGGAAGAAGTAGTGAAGTTGAGGTGATTTGAGAAATGGGAATTGGTGAAATGTGTGTTCTTGAGGAAAGTGTGGAACTGAAATCGAGTGGAGAGAAGTTCTACAACTTTCTAAAGAGCCAAAACCAGAAAATTCCAAGAAACGTTCACAGTGAAAAGCTGCATGCTGTTGAGATTCACCAAGGAGATTGGAACACTCCAGGCTCTGTCAAGCTTTGGAAGTATAACATAGGTATTATTACTATTATTATTATTAGAGTCATTAAATAGTTAATTTTAATGATCTTAATGTGTTATTTTCATCTTTATATTTAACCAAATTAAAAAAACATCTGAAATTATTTAATTATTTCATTCAATCAAACTAAACTCATCATATTATTATATTCACAATAAATTGAGCATTTGTTTTTATCTTTAATAATTGTCACGTGTATTTTTTATAGTCTGTTTGCTTTTAAAAATTGATTTGTGAAATCAAGGAAAAAAAGAAAATTTTACGAAAATTAATAAATAAAAAGTAAAAAAGAAATATATTGATTTACGTGTTTTTTCTTTCCAAGACAACGAAGATTTGTGGAAGAAAGATTATTTTTTATTATATATTATGTTTTATTATATATACATAATTATTAATTATATATATTATTTTTATATTACTAATTCATTAATATTTATTTTTTAATAAATAAATATAATTAATTATATAATAAAAATAATAATATATAAAATAATAAGAAATACTAATAATATATAAACTAATAATAAAATATTAAAATAATTAAAAATAATAAAAATTACAATTTTTATTATATCTATCGCATTCACAAATTTTTATAAAATTTACTTTTACTTAATTATCTATTTACCTTAATTCAATCAACCTTACTTTTCTTATATTTTTCTTTCAAATTCAATCTCTTAAATCCTCCCTTAATCTAGACAAACCATTAAAGAGAAAATTTATCTTCAAAATAATTTTGTAGGAATCACTAACAATTAACTTCACAAAACAAAAATAAAGAGTAAAAATTTCTTTGAAGATTAATTGTATATTAATGTCAATTCTTCCTCCAAACACATGTTAAATTATCTCAATCATTATCTCAACTCAAATAAAATTAATGGAATTAACATTTTTATATTATAACTATAACTTTTTTATACTAAAATTGAAATATTAATATTTGTTATATTTACCTAACTATTTACCCTAATGATACTGTATAACATAGAACATATTATTGTAATATAGTATAATAGTTTTTTAACTTATTAGTATAAATATTTTTTATAAATAGTGATATATAATAAGATTGTCTAAGATCGTTGAGCTTGAGAATAGTTTCAAATTATATTTTTTTTTTAATTTGGCCTTGATAGTTCCTAACAGGCTTTATGATTTTGTTGAGTGTTTTACTCAGAGGGAAAAGAGGAAATATTCAAGGAAAAGGTGATAATAGATGAAGTGAAGAAACAAATAAGTTATGTTGCTGTTGGAGGAAATGCCTTGGAGTTGTACAAAAGCTACAAGGCCATTGTGAAGGTTGAGAAAGGAATGTTGAAACTAAGAATAGAATATGAGAAGTTGAATGAGCAAATCCCTCCACCAAAGAAATACCAGCAATTTATCATCAATATTGTTAGAGACATTGACGCTAATTTACTCAAAGGTTAAGGTCATTTACTCTCTAATTCTGAAATTTAGATTTTAATAATGTATCAAAACTGTGTATTGTTGATGTATGAATAAATGGAGTTTGAACGAGGATGAATATTTGGTTTTTCGTTTTTTATTTTATGAAAGTATGAAACAACATCAGGTTTATATTTGACATTAATATCGCAATAATTTCTAAGTTTTATTATACGTGACCAACATATTAATCTATGACCAGCAATTATGAAATATTGAGAGGTTTAACAAACTCCTAGTTATGGACACTTGGAGCATATCATCGAAGCATATTCGGTTCTTACTGGTACATGGTATATGGTATGATGGACGGCTTGTAGGAAACTCGGCTTAAGTAACTTCAAAGTTTGGTCGAAGTTGTATTAGTAAGGATCAGACGATGAATACCAGGCTCGGCTTTCACAGTTGAGCCGACCGAATGATGCACGCTCGTACGGGCCAACCGAGTGACGCACGTTCGTGCGGGCCGATCGATATTCTCGGTCCATTAATGTTCAAATCAAGGTTAATAAAGTCAAACTATCATTAAGAATTAGGTAATACGTCCTTAAGTACGACTCATCTCACTAATTCGGCCCAACAAGGTAAACTCATTCAAATAATATAAATAGCGCATATTCCAAGAGGTAGGTACGTCATTAATTACTGTATTCTGACAATCGAGTGTCGAACACCCTTTGCTGACTTGAGCATCAGAGTGTCTTCTGCAAGTACCCCCACTCGACATTCCCTAAGAGATTGAGTGACCAATCGATCGAGACCCAAAGGAATAGGCTGAAGTGTGAATCAACCGCCCGATAGAAAGGAAGAAGACAAAAGTCATTCAATAGTTTAAGTCTCATCTTCCTAAACACTAGAGATAAACACTCATCCAGTCCTAAGTGGAATAAGCAATCTCTCTTAGATTAAAAAGAAGGCTTTATTCTTTTCACAACTCATCCTATGATATCTTATAATAAAAATAAGATATAAAAAATCAAATTTTATAAACATACAAATTTAAGATTTTTCAAAAACACACGTAGCCGGACCAAAACGAGACAGAAAGAAAAAAAAAAGTGAAAAACAAACAAATATTTTATATTAATCTATTTACTCTTAAAACATATACAATCTCCTTTGTTACAAGTTAGTCACCCCAACATAGGATAAAAAAAATCAAAAAATTACATCAGAATACATTAAATTAATATACTCCATTAGGCTCTAGAGTTGCATCCTAGGTTATAATGCTTCATATATGAAAACATTCTCAAAGTTTTACATGCGATAAACCCCTAAAACCAATAACATCAACCCACTCAATTTCCACAACCAGTTCTCCCTTTTCAACATTTTTCAATCTCAAAATCATTTCTTGGATAACATCACCATCTTTCCAAATGCAGCTGCTCTCTTCAGAAAGGTAATTAGTTCTACTTGGTTGGATCCTCTTCAGTGCACAACCATTTGGGAGGTTTTTCATTTCCATCTTTTTACACTTCAGAAAGGGTTTAAAGTCTATCTCTGCCTCCCCCATTTTGTCATCCACAGTGAAAGTGTCTTTGTCAAAAACTGTCTGCAAACAGAAACAAAATGAAAAATATTCATCATCAATCTTTGGGTACTTTGGTGTTTAAGAAGAAAAAACTTCAATTCTTTAGCTAATAATGCAAAAGTTACAGAAATCTTGTTCATGATTTGAATTTTCACTTGTGCCCTAGGTATGGGTAGCTTGTCATCAGTACAAGAAATAATAATATTAGTCTTCTGAAAAAACTCACACAAAAATTAAAAGGGAGATACTCATAGTGAATTTAGTGTCTCATTAAGTTGACACTAATCCAAAGATTGCTAATGAATTAGTGGAGACTATGGGGAACACAACTATTTTTTTTTTTATGATTTTAATGTCCGTTTAAAATATCTTTTGTCACACTATAATTAATATTTAATTTTGTGTCTCAATTATGTAGGATTTGGGGATACTAATAATGTTTTTTTACTTGGTCCTCACTTTTTTAGCAGCTAATTACAACTTTTCTTGTAGTGGATGTAGACGTAAAAGGTAGTGGATGTAGACGTGAAAGAGGCATAGAAATCATGAGAAACATGCTTGTTGATTTAAATTCTTTTAAGATTTAGAAACAAAGCATGAAACCTAGAAGAAAGTTTTCAAATATTATAATTAAACAAGCCATATTCTAAAAAAAAAATCTTATTTGATTAAAAGAAGGTTGGTGAATTGTATAATTGATTAAATACTTTCCTTTTAATCAATTTCATACAAGTTTTGATTTAAAGAAGAGAATAATTATCCCAAGTTGAAATCAATTACTCATTATTAGAGTGGTATGCATGGTAATTATTCTATGTTTTTGAAAACAAAATAATCTTATGTAATTAATTACAATATTGAATTGACCAATTACATAATGTAAATTTGAAAGTGTTTTAAACGAATCCAACTAGGACATGTATTATTTCATTATTTATTTTAGTTGTGAGATGTTATGTTATTACTCTGACATTTATAAAATCTACTTAGTTTTGGGATGAAAGTGAACAAATATAAAAGAGCTGTCACTTTTTTTTCTATTCTTTTATTATTATTTTGAATCTTTAAATGCTTTTCATCATAATTGATATTCTCTTAACACTTCTTTAAAGATTGTTTAACTATTAATTTGAAAGTAGAAATGTTATATAAAATTGAGCTTACACTCTTATAACACTAGAGAAAACTCTGCAATAACATAGATATGATGGATCACTACAAGAAAATCATGAAATAGAAATCAATTTTTAGAAACTAAAATAATTAGTTGGAATAGTAACTAAATTAGAAATCATTTTAGAAACTAAAACAAAAATTGGTTTATAAATTAGTTTCTATTATTGTTAAATAGTTTCTAAATTGGTATCTAATTAGCAACCAAGGTTTTAGAGACCAAATTTAGAAACTAAATAATTGGTAGTTAAAACCTTGTTGCTAATTAGATACCAATTTAGAAACTATTTAACAATAATAGAAACTAATTTAGAAACCAATTTTTGTTTTAGTTTCTAATTTAGTTATTGTTCCAACTAATTATTTTGGTTTCTAAAGATTGATTTCTATTTCATGATTTTCTTGTAGTGGATGTAGTATGATAAAAATTAATGAAAAATAAATAAATTATGTGACATGTCTTACTGCAAAATATATATATATATATATATATATATATATATATATATATATATATATATATATATTATTTTAAA
>Ga0123342_1009032_pt1 | contig 12167 bp, 7 predicted proteins | sample Turbeawhitnodule_FD_89960 | JGI IMG/M metagenome (GOLD analysis project Ga0123342, IMG submission 89960) | Root nodule microbial communities of legume samples collected from Mexico - Turtle bean Mexico white nodule | ecosystem: Host-associated > Plants > Roots > Nodule | place: Mexico: Nepantla... | reverse complement strand
TATAATTGTATGTTGTTATTAATAGTATAATTAAATATTTTTTAAATTATAAATAAATTTATGTAATATTTAATTTTGATATTGTAATAAAATGCATGTCCAAGGATATTTTGGTAAAATACATCCATCCTACATTCATCCTCACAAATCTCTTCATTTTGTGAAGAATGAAAAAAATCACTCACTCTCTCCCCCATTCACTCCTCCACTCTCAAAACCCTTGAAACAAACACAAAAAAACACCCCCTCCCTCCTTCCCCATGGAAACAAACACACCCTTAAGGAGCAAGAGTGAGAGGGGTAGGGGTGTCATTTGTGAGAAACCTTTTAGAAGGTAGGTCAAAGAAACCCTAAATCTAGGTGCACATGACATGAAAGGTGGGCTTGGCACAAGTCCAAATTACTAAGCACACCCTACTCAAATTACTAAGCACACCCTACTCTAGATTATTCTTCTATTTGGACCCCCAAAGTGAGCCCAATTTATTTACATAAACTTGTCCTTTAAAAGGACTAGAAGAAAGAACATTTGATGCTCTGACCTATGTTCAGTTCTTCTTTTGTTGAGGTCCTTCTGAAGTTTGGTGGGGCCTTGTCTTGGATGCTGAGATGATTGACTTAATTGTGAAGTTTCTATTGTGTCCTTAGTCACATGTTTGTCATTAAAGAGCAAATAAAGGACATGTGAAAAATATGGTAACATCCTAAAAATCAGGGTAACACTCCTATAAATTCGGGCAGCACCACATTTGAGAACTAGGAGATAAATCAACTAATACTGTTTTATTAAAGATACACATAAGATACGACCCATGAATGAAATAGCCACTACTAAACACTATAAATAAGTCTTCTACATAAGAGTAAGTTACGTTTTTATCAATATACATAATCCACTCTTATACAAATACTTGATCGTTGAAAAACCTTTTGCAGGTTTACTCTCGACCAAGTTCTAAAAAGCAAATACGAAAGCGAAGAAGAAAATGGAGCGACCAAGGAATTAGAAACAATTGATCGATAACATGTACATCTAGGTATATACAAGTACAAAATATAAATCACAATTTTATTGAAATATAATATTAGTTAATAATAAACTAATATATGCACTTATATTTATTTAAATTCTTATATTATATTAAATATTGAGTGAATATTATCTTGAAACATAAAACACAGTTTTAGTGAAATGTAACATTAATTAAAAAGTGAGAAAAAAAAAACCAACCATCTACCATCATCGATCGCATCACCATATCCAGGCAAATCAATGAATCAATTAATGAATCATTGAAACCATACTCAGGTGAAAAACATAACAGTGCCTGCAACAACTATAATTAAAAAAACGAGTGAAGTGATTTTTTTTTATCGAAAAAAAAAATTAATGGAAGTATTTTAGGAATATGGCAACCTTTATACAAACTGTTTGTTTGAGAGAGATTAATAATAATGATTCCCTCTGCATCAAGATTTTAAAAACAATACATCGAGTTTAAAATTTAAAAATTAATTATACACTTTTGTTTAGCAAAATACCCTTAAAAAACGGTTATAATATAAATAATATAAAGTTGTTGTACTTTAAAAATAATATTTGAATTAATTTTGTTTCATATACTTTTGAAAATAATTATTTTTGAATATTTTTTAAAAAGTTAATCATCTATTTATCTTTATCTAAATTGCAAGTTGTTTCATTTTTATGGAAAGTCTAAAATTTAAAAATAGACTTTTTTTTAGCAAAATACACTTAAAAATGGTTATAATATGAATAATTTCAAAGATAAAGGGCTCAAGCCAAAATGAATCAACGTTAGGAGCAAGAAGATTTTTCTAGGAGTCTAAGCCAAACTAATCCTATCTCATGACTAATATTTGACAGTGATTGGTAGGATCTGGAGTAAATCCCCGACTCTGCAATGTAAAGAAGTTCAAGTATTGAAGATTAAAGCCCAAAAAGAATTCTTAAGGATGAAGAAAGTCAATTCGTTGAGTGGATTGAACTGCACTGAGTGAATCATCAATCTTCTTAAATCCCTTTTAATCCCAATTCTGAAATCTATAAATAGGGACCTTAGGGCAACATTCTAAGCATCGAGAGATCTCAAGAAATTAAGAGGAAGAGGAACTAAAAGGTACCAAGGAATACCAAGGGGCAGAGAAAAAAGTTTGGAAAGATTAAGTGAGATCCTTATAGAGGCTTAGATAGAGAGGTTCTATTGGTTTAGGCTCCGAGAGTCTAAACTTCAAAATCTAATCAAGCTAAGAAGGCCAAAGCCTTAGAAGAAGTGAAGGATGATCTTTGGAGGAGGAAAACTTGAAACCAAGCTGGTAACAACACTCAAGGATCCATGTTTGTTGTGTTTACTTATCTTGAACTATTACTGTAATATCTTATCATGAGTTGTTAAGTTTATTTCGTTGCGATTGGATGGTAATGTGATATTTTTGGAGTTATTGTTGTTTATATATATTCATGTTTCTCTTTTATATTCAAATTCATTGGTCTGGTAGTGTGCTTAATGCTCAATTGTGAGGAACAATTATTGATTGTCCATAGGGCATGGATGACACCAGAAGGTGATTTCATGTTGCTAAACCTTATTGCTCTAGATAACCTTGCGCAAGGGATCAATTTGGTTTGGCCAAAACAAAAACAGAGATTTTTTAATAAAACATTGTATTTATATATAACAATAACAAAGGAAATTCACAAAGCTATTCCAATTCCAATATCTGTGTTATATTGTTATTTCCTTGCTTCAATGATTTGTCTAACAATTCTCCTCTCGGTTTAAATATCTAGTATTATTATTATTTATAATTACCATTTACAATTATTATATATGCAAATAATTTACCAATCATATATCACCTCAACTTAAAAGATAACTATACTTTCATAGTATTATTAATTTAATGTGGATACAAAAATTCTTAGTTGTACTAAAATTAACTTAATCCGTATCTCTTACTTAAAACATAGTAATTATAAGTGTCAATAAAGGATGAATTTGTCACACAACAGGTGCTATCTCTTGTGACAGCTATTTTATTTATTTATTTGCTAAAATGTCTAAAATAACCTAGGAAAATCCTATTTATTTTTTGTTTATTATCTTCTATGTTAAATAAATTATTCAACATTTTCTTACACTTATAAATTTTTTAATTTTCTTTATTTATATTTAGTTGTAAATTTATTAAATTGAAAATTATATATAAAATGCAACATTGTGGACTGGAATTTTTTTTTTGTAAAATTAATTATGAAAATTTATGCCAAATTCATGGGATGGATAATTTGCTTCAAATCATATCAACATCTTATTATTATCGTGGAATTATGTATTTTTAATTTATTGTTAAAATAATAATTTGACTCAACACATGCATTTTTTTCTTTTGTTGTTTTAATAAACTTATTCAGTGGTTCATTTTATCTAACACATAAACATGAATAAAATATAACAAAATAATCATTTACTTGAAATATTAAGAGAAATTTGGATAAGTTATGTTTTATTAAAATTTTAATATTTTGTAATCATTGTATACTGCTATAGTTACTTTTCTCTTACTTATAATCTTCCGACTTAAATTTTAATATTTACACAAAACTTTATTGTTTTATAATTAATTTAATATTACTATTAGGAGTATTAAGTTTTAAATAAAAATAATGTGGATAACTAGATTTAATAAAATTAACAGTTTGAGATTTCACTGGGTCATTAGTGTACCGAATTCAAATAAAAAAAACAGAACAATAGTAACAATGCGCATGAAGCATAGTTTAGCTGCATGAGTTGCCATGGACAGGGTCTCCGACATGGCCAGCTCCTCCTCAATTTACTCGAAGCGTGTTCCACCATTCGGTCCTCCAACACCGCCAAATGTCTCCATGCACTCTCCATTACAATTGGTCCCATTCCAAAGCAATCCATTTTCATTCACAACAACATCCTCTCATTATACACTTCCCTTGGTGAAGTGCTCGATGCACGCAAGATGTTCGATGCTTTGCCCAACAGAACAGTTGTCTCGTACAACACACTCATCACTGCTTATTGTCGACGTGGGGATGTAGATGATGCATGGAACCTTCTCTCCCACATGAGGGGGAGTGGTTTTACGCCTACCCAGTACACCCTCACAGGGCTGTTGTCGTGTGAATTCTTGAATCTTTGTCAGGGTTCTCAGTTGCAGGCTTTGAGCATCAGGAATGGGCTCTTTGGTGCTGATTCTTTCGTGGGTACTGCATTATTGGGCTTGTTTGGGAGGCATGGATGTTGGGATGAAGTTTTTTCTGCCTTTGAATATATGCCCCAGAAGAGCTTGGTGACATGGAACTCCATGATATCCTTGCTGGGGCGTAATGGGTTCGTTGAAGAGTGTAAGATTTTGTTTCATGATCTTGTGAGGACGGGGATGTCTTTGTCGGAAGGTTCTTTTGTTGCTGTGTTGTCTGGACTTGTTTATTCTGAGGAGGATTTGGAATATGGTGAACAGATACATGGGTTAATGGTCAAATGTGGGTTTGGTTGTGAAATTACTGCACTTAATACTCTTATCAGTGCGTATGTCAGGTGCAAAGCAATGTTCGCAGTGGAAAGATTGTTTGAGCAGGTTCCTGTTCAGAATGTTGTATCCTGGAATACTGTTATGGATGCATTGGTTACAAGTGAGAGACCTATGGCGGCATTGGAGTTGTTTTTGAATATGGTAAGCAGTGGATTGATGCCAACTCAGGCCACGTTTGTTGCTGTTATTCAATCCTGTAGTAGCTTGAGAATTCTGGTATTTGGAGAATCTGTCCATGCTAAGGTAGTCAGGAGTGGTTTTGAGACTGATGTTGTTGTGGGTACTGCATTGATAGACTTCTATGCCCAATGTAGTAAGTTTATTTTAGCTCATAAATGTTTTGATCAGATAGAAGAGAAAAATTTGGTTTCTTGGAATGCTTTGATAGTGGGTTACTCAAACATTTGCTCTTCCACAGCAATTCTATTGTTACAAGAAATGCTCCAATTGGGTTATTCCCCAAATGAGTTTTCTTTTTCTGCTGTTCTCAAGTCATCTTCACTGTCTAGCCTTCATCAGCTACACGGTTTGATTATAAGAGCAGGGTACGAGAGTAATGAATACGTATTAAGCTCTCTTGTTTTGTCTTACACCAGAAATGGTCTCATAAATGAAGCATTTTCTTTTGTCGAAGAATTTGAGAACCCACTTCCTGTAGTCTCATCTAACATCATTGCTGGAATCTATAACAGAACTTGCCAGTACTATGAAGCAATAAAGCTACTTTCTTTGCTAGAAAAACCCGATATTGTGTCCTGGAACATTGTCATTTCAGCTTGGACTCGGAGCAATGATTATGACAAAGCTTTTACACTTTTCAAGCATATGCATTCAGCATGCATCCGTCCAGATAGTTACACATTTATGAGTGTATTATCTGGGTGTACCAAACTTTGTCGTCTGGATTTGGGTAGTTCTCTACATGGACTTGTTATAAAGACTAATCTTGGTAATTTCGACACATTTTTGGGAAATGCACTAATTGACATGTATGGGAAGTGTGGAAGCATTGATAGCTCAGTGAAAGTTTTTGAAGAAATTATGCACAAAAATATCATTACATGGACAACTTTAATCACTGCACTTGGGTTGAATGGTCTTGCTTATGAGTCAGTAATGAAATTCCGAAACATGAAAATGATGGGGTTGAAGCCTGATGCATTAGCACTCAGAGCAGTGCTTTCTTCATGCAGATATGGTGGATTAGTGGAAGAAGCCATGGAAATTTTCAGGCAGATGGGAACTAGTAATGGGATGCCACTAGAACATGATCATTACCATATTATGGTTGACCTACTGGCAAAAAATGGACAAATTAGGGAAGCTGAGAAAATCATTGCAAGCATGCCTTTCCCACCAAATGCTAATATATGGCGTAGCTTCCTTGAAGGCTACAGTAGGCAATAACTTGCAAATTGACTTATGTACAGCAAAACTTAATTAATCTTGAGACAGGTGCACCGAACATATTTTGCTGTTTGGTACTTCAACCTTTAACTATGGACGAACGTGTTTGATTTTGCTTGTTTTAAAGAAGAAATCTCCTTTCTACACAATAGCTTTTTATTAAAAAAACCATTATTTCTCGAAAAATGAACCACTCCAGACACGCAAGGGTTAACCCAAATGCAAGGTAGGGGAACAATTAAAAGTTTCTCTGACGTGATCTTTTCTGTCCTTTTGTAGCCATGTAAATTAAATCCGTGCCATTCATCCCTTTTTTGTGCATGTTGTGTATCCTAGGTTGTGTGTTCCTGCTTATAACTCAAAATTCTAACTCATCATATCACGGACTTAGTTATGAGATTCATATGTTCCTTTGGCAGCGTCCATATTGTTTCCTCTGGAATCTGGATATGGCTGTTTGCTATCATCTCAGTCATCACATAAGATTCATTCATTATAATCGTTCCTAAGAAGTTTGTTTGAGACAAGCGCACCACAGCCAAAATGGAAGATCCTCAAACCAGCAACAGTAGTTGCTCGTGACAGGTGAGTGGGGCTGAAACCACCTGCAAAACAGTACAACGCTCAAATAAGGTATTTCAGCAAAGTAATAATACCAATGAGTGTTACATGCCTTGAAGATGGAGCTCCTAGGTGTTTATAAGCATTGGATGGAAAATCCATTTGCCACTTACAACTCCCATACCTGCCTGTTACTAGGTAACCATGCAATTGTATTAGGAGTGGTTTTTGAAAAGAGCAATGATATATAGACACTTATATATCATATACTCAATCAATTCCTCTTATTTCTTTTTATCTATTTTTTCATATATCTCATCATATCAATTATTATATTTATTCTTTTTCTATCAATATGCTGTTGGACAGGTAAAACTAGAATCAAAGTCCTTAAAGAAAGTCTCATAATCAAGTCTTCTAGAAAAAATAGTTGGAAGGAAAAACTTCACGAAAGTGAGCAATCTGGTTTTCCTTTATAGATTATCCATTGATGAAGTTGGTGAATACTTCACAAGTAACAATATCAGTGTCCCAAAAAATATCTTTTTATTTTTCGTTTTTTTCTCTAATTGCATAACAGTTTAATGTTCACAAACTTTTTCTTCTTGAAAATGCTCCTACCATGGGTTTCCCGCACGAAATGCTGGTTACATCGGCTTGTGATTAACAGCTCGCTACCTTGGGCCTCGGTTTATCCAAGGTTAGTTTTTTGAGGTGGATGGTATACATAACAAACTTCAATTAGGCAAGAACATGTAATCTTATTGGGCCTAACTGGGCCTAAACCAGTTCAGAACAACGGTTTTTTTTATCAATGCTTTGACGGGCATAGAACGCTGAATCACATGGAAGAAAATCTTAGTGACCAAAAATAGAACTTTGTAAAGAGAAAATCTTGGGTGCATTTAGTAATTGATTTTGCGTAAGTTATTATAAAAAAAGACATGTTTTTTTGTTACTTAATGCTCATGTGTCAAGTAATTTAAGTCTCCTCATGCTTGTTTACCTTACATGTGATGATAAGTCTATTTTAGAGAACGAACATGGCACTGAATATATATCACAACATATATGCTTCTTTTATTGTTGGGTTGCCGTTAATTCAGTTCGATACTATTAAACATATAGGGTGTTTGACAATATCTTGTAAATTTTTCTCACTTTATTTCTAGAGGAATTATCCTACAATGTCTTGAAACATTTGTGTTTGTGGAAAGGTCAAACCAGGCTAAATCTGATTTCTCTTTATTTCTGCTTTCTCGATAACTGATTTATTTTCTCACAAAATAATTATCTTATGACAGCAAAATGGTAAAATGTGCTGTGTGGAAACAAAATATGCCTGTCATCGGATAAGCATATTCATGGGACGATAGTGGATATGCTGCCAGTAAAAAGTCACTAGTTCATCAGATGTCGCTTTCTGTATGTCCTGACACCACATTGTGGTATGAAGTTCTTGACCTCTAAATATAATATGGTATCTATGATTTATTTGTGCCATAGCTAATTCCTCTTTGCTTTTCTTGTAGAGGTAGTTGTTTATCACCATATCATTATTCTTCAGTCATTCACAGTTGATTTGCTTAGAATAAACAAATGCTTTTGCTTGATGACATTAAGAATGAATGGAGTGGTGGAAGAAAAAGAAAGAAACCTAGTAATTATCAAAATCATGCATATCCATTTTTCTCCATCCCCATCCCCTTTACCTTTCTTTTATTTTCCCCACATCTCAACACTAATCAACCAAATCATTTTTTTTATCAGAAATAAAAAATCAATAAATGAGAACCATTTCAGAGGTAGTCCAACCCTTATACATAAATAACAGTATTATTCTTCAACCAAAATGCAAAAAGACATTAACGAATCATCCTCATACAGTACAAAGGATTCAGAACCCAATTTGAGTAAGGAAAGGGATCACAACTAGACTTTGCGTAAATTCAAAACCAAACATTTACTTGCGTCAAAGCAGACACTTCTACCGCATCTGCTACTTCCCGGTTGAAAATGACAAATTGAAAATGACAGTTTCTATTTTTCCAAATTTCGCAGTATTAACCAAATCATATTTTAAGAGAAGTGTTAGCAGTGTTTTTTTTTTTACATACTCTTTGTGTTTTATTAAAATTTATCAAAAACTATAAAATCATAATTTATGTTCTTTAAATAGGGAGTAAGATTTAAACAGTTTTGTGTTTTCAATAAATTTTAGTCAATAATAATGTGAGAGAGTGTATAGTTAATAATTCTCTAATTCTAATCTTTCAAATTATTACTCTTGAAATTTAGGAATTATATGGAACGGATCAAATAGAGTGATGGGTTTGATTATTGAAATTTCACCAAGCTTCGTCTGGTCTGTTTGATTAGACTTGATCCACGTCTGCTCAAAAGCTTGTTTCTTTGAAACTTGAGTTATAAACCTGTGCTCAAACGCATTATTACACAACCCCCACTTTTACTTAGGGATCAACATTGTAAACATTGAGCAAATATTGAAATTTATCCTAATATTTAAGAGCAATAATATTTTATGAGTTACTACCTTTGGAGTAAAACTCATGCATAAAATGACTGATTGTAACACTTGGAGAACCAATATTAGTCTGATGGTGATAAATTGTATTTTTACTGTGTATCGCAGCAAATCGTATTCTGTAGCCATCTCTACGTACTTGAAAGTTGTTATTATCTAAAATCAAAAGAACAAAAACGAATGTCTATAATGGGAAAAAAGTGAAAGTTGTTGATTCCTACGCACAAAGGACCATGCAAAAGATGGTGATTAAAAATGAAATTAATCTTAGCTTACCCTTCTATTGTTTTAGTGCCTTAATGGTTTTGCTTCTTTATAACTTGTAGTAGTAGAGTTGGAATGTCAAGTTGAAAGACAAAAGCTAATGAACTATTTGGTTAGTGAATAAATGGAGAAGACAGGAACCAAGCAATTTAATAAAACTTAGTTATTTGAATCAGAAAATTTTGAATGTAAGAAAAGAGAGAATGAAGAAGCAAAAGTCCTTTGTTCTACCTTTTTCCTTCTTTTGCTAATATTAAAAAAAATTATTTTCCCTCCACTTTTGTCATAGTGGAAATTTGTAGGTTACACTTTCAGACACTGTTTTCTTTCGTCGTTTACTTTTCCAATATTACGGTGCAGTTTAATTTTCAAATATCTATAAATCTAGGAAAGGAATTATGAATTAAAAAATGGAGCAACTTCGGATAAAAGCTCTTGTTTGCATGTAAAAGAAGCACTTACCCCATTTATTCTTATTTGCCCTAAACAAATAATAACACCCCAAGAATATTTACTTATTAATCTGCTTTAACCTTAGGGTTAATCTTTTGAGGTAGATAATGTCAATCACTGCTACTTTTTGTGGTTTTAAAATTGAAAATGGTGAGGTTTAGAGAAGCCTTTACCTCTTTGAAATATTTAACTTTATTTGTTGTGGAAGACAGTTATTTATATTGTACACTAATACGTCCTGGTGCTACCTTTTTTCACCTCTAGTGCATTGCATTTTCAAATTATTGCAATGATGTGACTTTGTAAAAGGTGGAGTTTGAAAAGTGTAAATTTTCCAAATTGTTTTCGAGGTTTGTTTTTACCATTTGGTGAAGGAGTTATGAACAGATCAATTGGGGTTGTTGGCCTAGACACAAATCAGACATGTTTGAGTTAATTAGTGTGCTTTGAGCAAGGTTGATGCTAAGAATATAGCTGATTAAATCTTCATCGAGGATGATGACAATGTAATTTATACTCATAGATAAACTAATCAATATTCTGCCACATATTACTCTCAGCCACACACCTTAACATTATAATCATCATCTACATCACATGAGAATTCACACCTCTTCTTAGACAAGATGAAAATAATTATAATGAAATTATGAATTGTTAAGTTATGAGCTTTTTATTTATTTATTTATTGGGTTTTTTTGGCTTTAAGTTCAATTTCATTTTTTTTTTTACATATTAGTGCGTTTTTCATGTTTCAAAATAGATTAATCCAATACACATTTATCTGTGTGCTTCAATGTTTCACTATACCTTTCATGAATCTCCATTATTCATCATCTCTTACCCATAGTATGAAATCGTATTATACTATTAGAGTGAGTTAATCTCGCTCTGTTCCACTTCCCTCTTCCTATTATTTCCAGTTTACCATGTTTCTTCCTTTTTTATTGGTTTCGTCTTTTTTATGGATCTTTCACAAAATCCGTCTAGCCATTTTTATCTTCACCCAAAAGAGAACTCAGGTACTAATATGATGAGTCCTCTGTTAAGTAATGCTAACTATCATTCTTGGAGCAGAGCTATGAAACGTGCTTTACTTTTCAAAAACAAATTCAAGTTCGTTAGTGGAGAAATTGTCGAACTTCCTCGTGAAGATGTCATTTACGATGCTTGGGAATGATGCAATGTCACATGGTGATATTATGGATTATAAGAAGTTTGTCTACTCAAATTGTGCAAATGTATATTGACAATGTGAAGGATTTGTAGAAAGACCTCAGACTTTCAAGGAGTGACCATTTTCACATATTCAATCTTCTTCAAGAAATGAATTTCATCAAACATGGAGAAAGAAGTATATCATATTACTATACCGACTCCAACTTGTGTTTGTAATGTCAAATGCACCTGCAATCTTGTCAAGACCATTGTTGAATACAAGGAACCAAAAAGTATCATGTGCTTCTTAAAAAGATTGGAAGATGTTTACAGGACTGTGAAAACCCAAATCCTCCTTACCGAACCTTTAAGAAGTCTTAACAAGTGTTTCTCTTGTTTTACAGCAAGAAAGACAATTAAATGGTGGTGCTTTTGAAGATGTCAAGTTTCCCAAAGAAAGAAATCAACAAATGCAAGTTAACAGTGTTAGTCAAGATCAGTTCAAGAATTCTAACAAAGAAAAAACTTATGGTCATACTTGGAGAAATCAAGGTTGGGAGGATGTAGGTCACAAGGTAAACATTGCACCTTCTATCACAGATTAAATCATACTATTGATGAATGTTATTCTAAACATGGTTTTCCTTCATGGATGAAAAATAATAATCATGCTTCAAACTACTCTTCATGCACCTACAAGGAAACCATAGCTTCATTGGAGCTCTCCTTGATCCATTGCCTCCATTAGCTTCCGCTAAGTTCCTCCAAAATTCAAGAAAAGATGTAATCAACTAGAAGGCACCTATTAACCTCATCCATATTCCCCCTCCCCCACGAATTGCAAGAGATCAACTCTCTCTAGCCTTTTACGTTGTGATGACTTTTTACGGCAAGTGCACCGCGTTTGTCAGAAGTAATAATTGTCCCTAAGGACGGATATCGATCCCACAAGGAACAGTTAATTATCAAGTACAATAATCGCTAAATATAGAACAAAACAATTAAAAGTTATTGAAAGTGGTTGTGTTGGCGATGATCAATAAGAAAACAGACAAATAATTAATTCTTTCAATTGGAAAAATAGGGATTAGGTTTCATCTCTCTCACTCTCATGTATTTTGATTAGCATGTCAATATTAAGTTCTTTAATTGAAATTGATGCCCGTATAAAAATCATTTATATCGATTC
>Ga0123342_1009031_pt1 | contig 12167 bp, 3 predicted proteins | sample Turbeawhitnodule_FD_89960 | JGI IMG/M metagenome (GOLD analysis project Ga0123342, IMG submission 89960) | Root nodule microbial communities of legume samples collected from Mexico - Turtle bean Mexico white nodule | ecosystem: Host-associated > Plants > Roots > Nodule | place: Mexico: Nepantla... | reverse complement strand
TTGCTCCTTTATCGTGTTTGAAATTGATTTAATTGGCATGACCCAGTTTAGGTTGCTCTGCTGCTATTAAGTGTCAATATTTTTTTCTTGCGGGTTTGCGGGCCAGCCCGCCCCGCCCCGCAACTGGCCCGCGCGGGTTGCGGGCTAATGCGGGTTAGCGGGTTGAAAAGGTCATCCCACCCCGCGTTTTTTACCTGCGGGCCACGGACCGACCCGCACGGCCCGCCCCGCTTTGCCATCCCTAAATTTTATGGGTTGTATAACGCAAAAGCCCAACACTTGTATGCTTCGAAGTGCCTTGCAACGTAAAAATAAAAATATTAGAAGTTGAGTAGGTTATCGATTCCAGAAATTCCGTGAAGGTAACCATCTACCATGAATCATGTACTTACGTTTGAATATAAAATTTGTTCATAACATTATATATATATATATATATATATATCCCATAACTTGATACCAACCTTGATGATGGAATGGGACTATTTCTTTTCAACATCCATCTCTTTCACAAACTCAAATTTTAACCTTTGTAATATTTTATTGAGTTATGACGTGTCCTATTATGCATTCATACTATTTTACAAAACTTAAAACACTAATCTACCAACAACAGCAAAATAAAATGATTCTTCATTAAGCATATTCTCAGAAGTTGAAATTCCTATTGGCGAATAAAGTGGGTTTAGTTGACAAGGAGAAGATATCGATTACACTACAACTTTGGGCAAATAAAGTAAATCTTTTATAACTTTTTTTAATACATTGATTCTAAATAATTTGGCACTTTTCATATGTTTTAATACAAACATTCTGTCATATTACTTGTTTTATCCTCGTCATTTAAAAATAACTTGATAAAAAAATTCGTTCTTTACATGATTTTTTTGTTTAAAAAATACCATAATTTAAAAACTTAAAACACCTAAGCGTGTGTAGAATTTGACAAAAGAAAAGAAAACTTATGTGAACGTCGCAGTCAATGATCTCTGTTATGAATATGACTCTGAGTTAGCTTAGGGCGATTTTTCTGACTTTTCTTATTTGTTGGTGACCTAATAAGAGTTTGTGATATTTAATTCATTATTAACTTGAACAACCTTAAGGTAACTGGATAGAGTGATATTCGTTTTAAAATTAGCATTGAGTTTATGACTGCAAATTATTCTCGTTGAGAAGTACATAAATTGATAATGTCAAGAAATTTGTTAATTTATAATTAATATAAATAAAAAACTATACAAATTACAAAATTTGTTAATGATGAAAAAAACAGCAATTAGTTTAATGTGACAACTTTTTTTTAGTCGTAAATTTTACTTTAGAGTCAGCTTTGTCACTTTAAACGTCTTTCTTCTACCAAATCAGTGTGGCCAAGTGTCAAACCTTTAATTGACATTACAATTAAATGTAGCGTAAAATTTTATAAGGTAAAGCTAATTTTTTACTTACAAAAATGGTGGGTTGTCTTATGATGAACAAACTAAAAAACATTAAAATTTTATAAATATATTTCCATTACTTTTTTATACATTAAGATGCTATACTATTTAAAATTATTAAAAATCTCAATAGTTTCGGTAAAAGAAATTCTTAAAAACATTGTATCCATCAACAAACGCTTATTATTGGGACAAATGAACCATTACAGCTCATAATGTTAATGGTACCTGTCGGTCACAGATCTTAAATTCAATACTGCCCATTAATTTCACTTCACAAATCTACAGAGACTCACTGGGGTTGTACAACAACATTTTGAATTAAATATAATTTCACAAATTTTTTCTCCATTAATTACAATTCAAATATTTAGGGCATTAATTACAATTCAAATATTTAGGGTTTAACTGTAATTTTAGTTCCACATTCTATAATAATTTCACAATTTTTGTCCCAGAATTTGTTTACTACAACTTTACTTTCTTGATTTTAAATATCTTTAATTTATTTCAATTTTCAATTTAAATAAGTTACTATCACGGAGCTATTACCATCTTCAATCATGTAAAAAAAAACAAATATTAGATATATTTTTTCTAACATCAATATCTCATCCAAAATAAGAAAAAGTTAGGAATAATTAGACAAAATTACTAATAATTAAATTAATGGATTAGAGTTATATAAAAATATATTCAAATACTAAAATTACATATATTAAAAATTAAGATGACTAAAATTATGGGGAAAAATGTAGGGACCAAATTTAAAAAATTGTGAAATACAGATATCAGAATTACAATTAAGTTAATATTTAATAATGCAATGTTCAATTCTTTTATTTTAAAACCCGGTTTTAGTTAAAATTTAATTTTGGTTATAAAAAGTAGTTTAAAATTGAAATTGGTTTGGTTTCATACAAAAATAATAAGCCATGATTACAATGCACCTCTAAGGCTGATGATCTTTTTATTTACAGCAACTCCAGCTGCCCTAATAATGCTGAAAATTGCTTCCATTATAGGCTTTGGAGATTGAAATAAATACTGTTGACTTCATCACTGCAGAGAGGGCAAAATGATTGTGCCATGCCATTGTCATGATCAAAATTAAAGAGCAGAAAGGTTCTTCCATTTACCCATGCCTACAGTCCAGAGGATACAGAGAATCTAAGCTCAAAAGTGATTTTGTTTTTCTTTCCCTTTCATTTTAAGTGAGTTATTGTCCTATTAAGTGGGGAGCAAATGAAACTTTTTGTCTTAACTCCACTAATAAAATATCAATTATATAAAAAAATGTTGAACATATTAGGATAAATTATTTCACTTGATATTAAAATTGAATTAAATAATGGTATACAATATTTCACATGTATATAGTATTTAAAGACATAACCGTTTCCAAATATTATATTATATTTATATACATAATTAATTATCCTATTATTGCGCATGATAAATTATATATATCTTTTATATTTTTCGTAATTTTAAAACAGAAAGTAATATAATTTTTTATTTTGATTTTCATATTTATTCCTTTTATTTTTCGCCTAATCACATTTTATCTTCTTTCATGGTGCTTCTGCATTTTGTGTCCCTTGAAATAGTGAGTATTTTATGCGGGCGCACACTATCTCTTATTCCGTCACAAAACTACAATCATTGAGTTTGGCGGGGAATAAAGAAAGGTATACGCAACCAAATGAAATAAATAATAAAGAGTCGAAATTATATACTATATACATGGCTAGTAGTTAATCTGCTTCATTCATCAAAGATGCTTGGTAGTGGGATCAAGTGTTAGAGGGATGGAATATAAAATGGGAACATGGAACAAAGAATCATATATATTATATATGTGTGACTCTTCATAATAAGGACTGCATGACATCAAACAGTTTTAACACTGTATAACTTTTTATGACTGATAGGCTCGGGAAAGAACAACTACTGAGATTTTCTCATGGTTTTTGTCAGCTATTTAAGACGCCCTTGTCAAAAAAGTAAGAGCCTAGCTCACTAATTTAGTTGTGTAAAATTAGTGTGCCAAATGACACTTCCTGTGGTTAGTTGTCTCGTTTTGTAACCAAAGACAACAACGATGGGGTCATCAGAAAAAGCCCAAAAAGTAGATAAGTTTGATCACACTGACATAAAACAAGTTGTTGCACCAAACTATTGGCCAACATCGTTTATCCCAACTTAAAATTAAAATAAGAGTGCAACAATTTGTGGCATAGTTTCGACTCTCACAACTTGCTTGCACCTACAGCATATATATAAGGAGGAATGTTACTGTTATAGGTGACTTCCCATTTTTATTTACCAAAATTTAATAAAATGTACACTAAAAAGCTGTGAACACTTTTCGTACTTACATATTTCTGCATAGTTGAAGGTTCACGTGGAGGAAATAAGGCGATTAGATTCCATATGAAAGAGTAAGGTTGTGTTAACTTCATGATAGTGAACCCAGTACTTGTTATATGCGTTGAAATAGATATGCCTTAAATTGACTACTATATGCGCTGATTGATGACTTTGTTTTTTCCTTTCACAAAACTGTTCTGATATAGTTCACACTTGACACAAAAAAACAAAAAATAAAAATTGTGCCGAGGTATTATTATGAAAACTGTGATCAATCGCTTTAATATCTGTTCATCTCTATCGTATGTGTAAATGAAACCAGAGACCAGTGCTTTCAAAATAAGTGCTAGTTTAGAAATGAGTTAATTCAAGAAATAATCAATTTCTTTTTCAAAGTTTTCACGTGAAAGTTAATGCAAAGAAATGTAACTATTTCGTAATCTGTAGCTAGAGAAAAACACTTTTAAGTACTCCATATTTCGTAACATATCATTCTTATCACGGGAAAGAATTTGAGAGACAGAAAAACAAAACTCTTCGGGTCGAGGGCAGAGGGCAGAGGGAGAAACATTTGAACTGTGCATGAAGGATTTACTTTTCCTAAAAAAATAAATCTATACATTAAATTGGATTCACAATTCACCAAAATGAGGAAACAAACTCAAGGGATAACTTTTCTTGTGCCTATGCAAATTATTTTCCTATATGAATCTAATTGTAAAGATATACAGTTACATGCAGAGGGGTAAAAAATGGAGAATAAGCAAGACCTTGTAGGAGTTCCAATGTTTGCATCCCATGAACAAATGTTGTGTCTAATTCGGGTATGAACAAAAGAGCTTGGAATGATCTGTTTCCCCGGAAGGAAGCGCAATTGGGAAGATTGCACATATCTTCCAATAAAGTGATTAGTGACTAACTATCGCAATGGACTCGCGGGCAAGGAAGAATTCGAGGACGAAGATTTTCTTGTAACCCTGAATCTGAAAAAACTGTACAGTCTCCGCAAATCCTTAACCGTATTGACACCCTCACCGCAGACAACCCCATCAGGTTCATCCATTTCATCCTCCTCCTTCTGCTTTCCCATCAAGCCGCACCCCCTGCCATCACCGTCCGTTTGCAATGCGGTGATGACTGATCTAATGGCCCGACTGGGCGAGTTCCGGTTCGCGATCATCAACTCACCGATTTCAGCGGGACTCAAACTCGCACCGTTTTGGAAAATCTCCTGCACCTGAGGGAACAGCTTATGCTCCTTCACCCCAAGGTAACTATTCGCCAGCGTCTTAAACGCCGAAAAATCGCACAGCGGAAAATGGATATGCACATCGATCCGACCCGGACGAAGCAGGTTCGGGTCAACATGCTCCTTCGTGTTCATCGTGAACACCATCACCCTCTCTTCCGCGCAACACGAGGTTATAAGACCGTCCATGAAGTTCAGTATCCCCGAAACGCTTATTCTCGCGGTTTTCTCCGCCACAAACCGGTCCAGGTCCTCGATCACCACCACCGATTTCGGCGTCGTATGCAGGAGGAGCAATTTCAGCTCCGAATCACTAGGGATTTTATTCAGGTCGATGTCGAACACGTCGTAGGAGAGGAAATTGGCCATGGCGGCGACGAAGCTCGACTTTCCGGTGCCGGATGGACCGTAGAGGAGGAAGCTCCGTTTCCAGACGCGGCCGTTGCGGTGGTAGTACTGTTTCGCTCTAAGGAAGGATTCAAGATCGGATTTGACCTTGTTTTTGAGATCCGGTTCCATGGCGATGGTGTCGAACGTAGAAGGATGCGTAAACGGAACGGATCTCCAGTGACCAAACTCATCGGCGCTGTTGGTGAAGAGGCGCAAGTCGCGCTTCCCTTGCTGCTCGATTTCGTGGGCTACGGCGTGAATGTGCTGAAGATAAGGACGGAGGATTCGGCGCTTGTCCACCTTCCTGATCTTGAGAACGTAGGTTCCGGTTCCTTTTGGGTTGGTATGAGTGGGTTGGTTGAACCAGTAGATTGTGGCTCCGAGAAAATTGTCCTGGATGATTTGGTTGGGGGCGAGGCAGAGGACGATGTCGTTTTGGTTCTTCCCAGTTACGAGGTTGGCGAAGTGGGAGTCTTGGATGGAAGGTAGTGAATGTAAGTATAGGGAGAGGTTTGTGTAGAGCTGGTTTTGGTGTTTGGTTTGGTTGAGTTCAGGTACTGTGAGGAACTGATACACGTGAAACCAATCTTCCATTCTTCTCCATACCCTCTTGACGCACCCCGTCTGGAACACCTTCGCCCCAATCACCGCTATAAGCGCGGCGGCGAGGGTTAACAGAAATATGGGAGTGAGAAGAACCATGGCAACCACGCTCATCCACCTCAAAACACCATGTTTGGATTGTGGGAAATCCAATTAACTGATTTTGATGGTGTTGAGAGAGAGAGAGAGAGAGAGAAAGAAAAGAAGGCCTCTTTTATTCCACAGCTTTTCAATTTATTTCTTTACCGCTCTTCTCTTCTCTAAACCCTCTCATTCACACTTTAGATTATAATTCATGTCAGTTTCTAAACATCTTTTTAATTTCTATAAATACATCTTGTTTTATATATAAATATTTCCTACTTTTAAATCCTGCACTATTTTAATAGTTCCTCTTTTTATCATAATCAATAACTATAGTTATCTTATTTATAAAAATTATGTTAGAAGATACATTTTTAATTTGTTCCCATAATCAAGATTTAAATCGAATAATCTTAATTAACTATAAGAATTAAAAGCACTAATAAAATTTCAGATATTTAAAACTAACAAAATATTTTTACAAGAATTGGAAAATAGTTATAGCAGTATACCTTACTCAATGAATCTCGAATTAATATTTTGCATCACTATGAGACACGTTCTTATTTGTTTCCAAAATAAGTTTCTCTCAAGTAACTATAGTTACCGATAAGTACTAGAAACACTAATAAAATGTCAGATATTTGAAATTAATAAAATATTTTCAAGAATTAAGGAAAAAGATATATTTTTTAACAGCAAAGAAAAACATATATAATAAACAAATTGATCGGAAATCTCGTATTTATTAGATATACAATCTAACTATAAGATGTAAATTTTATTTTATACATTTGAATTCAGTTTAAATTTATTTTCTATAATGATACGAAATATACCGTACCGAGATTTGTTAAGATTTTCAGTTTCTCAATAAATTTTAGATAAATACGTACTTAAAAAAGATATATGTATATAATGAATTTCAGATAAATATGTACTTAAAAAAGATATACGTATATAATAAATTTCAGATAAATATGTACTTAAAAAAGATATATGTATATAATAAATTTCAGATAAATATGTACTTAAAAAGAGATATGTACATACATCAAAAGAGAAAATGTTTTTTTTTTCATACATAATAAACTTAAAAGACTTTGAATATGTGATTTTGAGTCTTAAGATATTGAAACACCTTCATAGTCCACTCTCTTCCATTTTATCTCGCAAAATCACCATAACCAAATAAAGTTTAAGTGTCTCTATATTTTTCTACCTACTTATAATTCTAAATTTTAAATTTAAGTGAGTGATACTATAAGTTGACTATCCTACATTAAATTATAATTAAAAAAGATAAATTTTATTGAAATGTAAATCTCACATTAAAATATTGTTGTAGAATTGTCTAACATATTACTGAAACTAAAAAAAATTAGCCACATTTTAAAAAGTGATTCTCCATATCCCTATTAAGAAATATACATGTGTTACATCAGGGTTTTAAAAGAATATTAATATATCACTGTGGTCAATTTTTAGACTGAATTTTAAGGGTCTTGATGAATTATATAACACAATCTTTAAACTGCATATATTAGTAGGACTCCGGCAACTTAATTTTGCTTAATTAAGTTTAATAAAAGTTGAATTTATGCTTACTAATAATTAATTAACTGGCATGCACAATGGAAATGCTCCACTATTCCTTCTTTATAGCTAGCGTCATGCATGGACTTTTCTTTTCAAGTTGCAATTCAATTTGTACTCATGGTTGAACGAGAAACCAAAACATTTTCAAATTTTTATAAGGGTTTATGGATTTTTTTAATCTTTTTAAGGGATACTGGTTAAAGAATTGACACTTATTTTTTTAAAATCACATCACAAAACTGTCAATAATTATAAGAGGTATATTAATCATGTTTGTATTTAATTAATTGTTAAAAATTTGTTCAAATCACATTAAAATTTGTGGTTAAGATGGCCTGTTGTTGGATAGTTAACTTTCCATCTATCATCTTCTTTCCGCTTTGTAAACAAATGGTGCTCTTTTTCTTAATCTACTTTGCTTCTCCTTTTTCATTTTACTTTCTCAGTCATTATTTTACAATTTTTAGAAAGCATGAATGAACTCGATGAAAAGAAAAATAGTTAATAGTATAATGCTTATTCTTTTGTTATCTTAAAAAGTTAACTGCAACATTTGAAAATCACATAGTAAATTACTTGTACCATTTCGTTCGGGATTTTAATTTTTTAAATTTTATTAAGTGATAATATTGTTCCCTCAATAATCAAATCACTATGATTAAATTTTATTTCATTGAGAGTAACTTACGTAGTTTCCCATGCTTAACAAACATATATATGATTCGTCTAACTAACAGAGTTTGCATAATTTTAAAACTAATCCAAGTGATTCAAAAAGATTTTCATATCATTTATTTATTTATTTATTTTCAAACTATCATTTTCAACTTGAGTCACTTTGTTATATTAAGAGTTCTGTCATACACAATCTAGACAAGTTAAACCAACCAAATTTCACATTAAATAGTCAACAATTGTAATAAAACCATACACAAATCAATAAGAGTACAATTGTTTATTAATCTATCTAATTCATTTTCAATAGACTCATTAATTAAGCTAAACATACTTCATTCACATCAAACATTCAACCATTTCATATCAATTATCAATTTAAAACATATTTATTTCACTCTAAGGTTCAATTCCTACAAGAAATTACAGAAAAATCACTTTTACAATCATATCTTATAACCTAAGTATTACAGTGACTCAAGTTTAACTTCTCTTACCCGTTTAGCCTACTAAACACCAAATCAAAACTCCAACATCTAAAATTGGTATAAAGAAGCTTATGAATGATTTAAACACACTTTATGCCCATGGAATCTCTCTCCCAAACTTTTAGAGAAACTCATATTAACCAAAGAAAAATGGTGGAAAATAGAAAAAGTAGAAAAAGAAAGAAAAAAAGATTTTATAAAAAACAATAATTATTTTAAAATAAGCCTGAATATTTTTTATTTAAATTATTTTTTAACAATAAAATATTTAAATATCATTTTAGTTATTCTACTTTTATATATTCTGAGACTATTTTCTAGGTATTTACGTAATAAATGAAATATACTAAATTATGAGATAAAAAAGCATATAAGATTATAATAAATTAAATATATCGAATAAAAGACTTTTTAATTAGTGTTAATTATGACAAAGCAATCCATGTAATTATAAATATACTTAATTACAAGATAAAAAATAATATATATATATATATATAAAGTAAATAAAACTCTCATATATAAAACTTAAATCATTAAAAAAATTCTCCAAAGTCTACTAAACTATATATACGAGGGAGAGATTAGTCTTTTGTAAAACTTGATGATAAAAAAAGGTAAATAAATATGAGTTATTCATATATTAATGACAGAGTTGTAGGAGATCATTCTCTACAATGTTTATTATCTCATTATCAGTAGCAATATATGACATAGATATTTTTATTATTTTATAAAAAAATATTTAATAGAAAAAATGATTTTCTTCTGCATTAAACAATAAAATGTTATTCCCTTTTATGCATGCATATTTTATCAAATAATTTTAACACATAAAACTATGCTATTAACGTATGTCTTCTTTTCTATTATCTTGTATGTTCTTTTTCACGAGTTTACTTTATCAAAATAAATATACGTACCCTAATGAGTTTTGATTAATAATTTTTGAAATAGAAAAAAGATGTTATTGAAATAATAATTTTTTTATGCTATTAATATTAAGAAGAAGTTTCTGGGCTGTGCTTTTGTCTTAAGCAAGCATATTGAGAAAAGAAGAAAAATAGAACTTGGATTGGACCTGTAAAAGGGTATGTTGCTGAGTTTCTGTCCATATAACAGTTGAACCAAAAAATATATTATTTTGTTCACGGGGTATGGCGTGGAATCTTCAAATTCAATATTATTTTTATGAGTGTTTATAAGTTGAAAACTTTGTAAGATTATAATCTGAGAAAAGAAACCATTCTCATAGAGAGTCTCAAATAGATAATTGGATTTCAGCTCTTCAAACAACCATAAATTTTCTGTTTTTGTCTTTAGATTATTTTTCTCCACCAGTCTTTGTTTAGCATTCAAACTATCATCCCAAAATATGCAAACTATTAATTTTACTTTCTTTTAACAACAAAATTGTTCGAAATTTATATTTCATTTTCAGAGTTATATTTTATTTAGTTATCCAAAATCATTGCTAAAGTATTGTTGAAGAAGGGTCCATTCAAAATATAGTAAGATATTTGATATAGTGATGAAATGTTATTTTCTTATTCTATTTTTATGCTCTATTATATCTTATTACTGTAACATGTCTCTTATTATAAGGGATTTGGGTTAAAAAATAAGATAGATAACCATTTTTTTACTGTACTCTAACATTATTATCATTTTCGTTATATCTTATTATTATAGTTATTTTTGTTATTTGCATTTTTTTATTTATCATAATTATAACTTTTTCATTGTTTTTTGGTTAAGATTAAAATATGGATTGTGTAAGGATCTAGAAAATAACCTTAGATTAGAATTGGTACATTTTAAATGATACTGAATATTTTATTATTAAAATGAAAAGAGCATATAAATAGAAAATTTAGTTATTCAGTTTCATTTAAAAAAAATCACTATCTCTCTAAAAGTTTTCTTTTCCCTTTTTTCTAATATATTCTAACATTCTCCCTCATCAGTTTATCGGAGTACGCTATTAGACTTCGGACTTCTGATAGCAAAGACTACAAGACTACCTGATCAAAATATCTGATAGAGTAAGTTCATTTTTGTCCCTTTTTCCTTTTTTCCCTTCTTTCTAAGATTCTGAACTCCTTGATTATCAGTTTGACGAAGTCTGCCATTGGACTCATGGCAATGAACACTACAAGATTGCTCGATCAAAATCTCAAATAGAATAAGTTCAATTTTTTGCTATTTTCTTTGAGTTATGTTTTGCATGTAAATTTTTTAGCTTCAAGGTGAATCTCTGTTACCATAGGGTCTTAATGATATAGTTATATTTTTTATCAAGACTTTGTGGTGCAGGTTAATTATCTTTAAACTTTTGGTAGATTTGGAGCTCTTAGTGAGCATTTGCTCAAGTAAAGGTAAGGGAAACTAGTCTTATTCTTTTAAATAGAATCATAGGTTAGAAGATCTGAATGTGAGGGTGAAGTGGTCACCAGTTTCAAATTTTTGCTTGCAGGATTGTCTCTTTCAAATATTAACTGAAATGGTTGATTCTGAATATTTTATATTGATTTTAAGGTGAATAAGTTGTTAAAAGTGTTTGAATGAATACAAGTGAGTTGAACTGTTTTTGAATATTTTGTTGAATTACTTAAATGAGATATTTGATGAAAAATGGTTGTTTGATTTTAGATGATGATTGATTTAGAGAGCATATATTTGGAACTTATTATGTGATTAAGTGAATTTTGAGATATATTTGAATTGTTTAGAAAAGTTTAAAATATGATATGATTGAATGATGCATTGATGTGTTACATGAGATATGGAATGATGTGAAAGTGAGATCAAACATAGTATTTTCAGGAAAGGAAACACCGTGTTGAGATTGTTGTTAGGGTATATTGATATGTTAGGCCTGTAATTAGACATCCTGACTCTACTGATATAATGAAATCACATAGATGAAGTTATTTAGTTGGCGAGAGTCGATGGAGGTTCATATGACTTTGTTTATGGTTTGAAATATAATCTGGTCTTTCAGGTCATATGAATTTACCCTGTCATACTAGATGATGAGATATTGAGATGTTTATGCGCATGACTGTGTGGATTCACAACGAGTAATATGACAGGTGTAGGTATTAGGATTCTGTTCCTGCTAGGGAGATGGGACCTAGGGAACTGTTGAAGTCTTCTTCTCCTTCCTTCGGTCGGGCAGGTGGCTGAGTGATGAACTGGGATCCTTCTCTTCCTTCTGCTTATCTTTCGGCACTCGGGACTCGGTCGTCGGGTGAACACCGG